>SWBY01006737.1_pt1 | contig 300764 bp, 255 predicted proteins | sample 4693071 | NCBI WGS metagenome assembly SWBY01 (sample SAMN10267273, study PRJNA491770) | bioreactor metagenome | isolation source: DHS bioreactor inoculated with marine methane seep sediment | place: Japan: Omine Ridge, Nankai Trough | collected 2006-05-06 | reverse complement strand
CGAAACTCTCTTATTTCATTAAGATCATTTTCTTGGTAGATACGTAATTTCCAGCTTTCATTTTGTAGAAGTAAACTCCACTTGCTACTGTCTTGCTAGAATTATCTTTACCATTCCAATTAGCATTGTAGTGGCCTGTTTCTCTGTGATCATTTACAAGAGTTTTTACAAGTTGTCCTTTTACATTGTAAACTTCCAGAGTAACTTTAGCTGCATCTTTAATGGAATATGCAATATTTGTATTTGGATTGAATGGGTTTGGATAATTGTTATTCAAGATAGTATGCAATACAGGAAGAGTTTCTCCTGCAATACTACCAGTAACTGTAAGAGTTACAGGTATAATTACATCATCTCCTGCGTTGTTACCAATAACCAGATCTGCTACAAGTACATCACCTTCCACAAGATCTGTAGCATCAAATGTTACTGTAACAGTAACAGAACCACCATTACCTGCAACAGTACCAGAAGCATTTTCTGTTACCATTACCCAGCTAACAGCATCTGCTAATTCCAGACCCCAGATAGTTAAGTTCTGAATAATACCACCAATAGTCCATTTGCCAGGTACAATTTGATCTGTAATGTAAAGACCACCACAAATATCAGTACCAGCAACATATGTAATACCAGAGTTTGCAATATCATAAACTTCTAGCTGTGCTCCACCGTTAGCAATATCCATTTTCACGAGTTCATTACCAGTTCCACTTTGTGAAGCTCCCCAAAGGTAAGGTCCACCAGGAAGTACATCTTCCCATGCAAATCCGTAGAAAGATATCATAGCACCAGGTGCGAAACTATCAAGAGTAGTTCCAGAACGATCAAACAATGTAATTTGATCTGACCAGTTATTAGCCCAGAAACCATCATTTACTGGATCATAAGCAATAGCACGGCATGCTACAGGAGCTGTGATTGTGCTAATAAGAGTTTCTGCACCAGGAGTGAAATCCATTTCGAACAGAGAGGTATTAGCAGCTGCACCATAGAAATACTGACCATCATAAGCAAGGTCACGAACATTTCCAGCACCAGCTACGTTAAATGTACCTACGTAAGTTCCATCCAATTCATAACGGAAGAAGCCAGCAGCTCCGTTCCATTCTGTTGTATAGATGTAATTACCATCGGTTTCAACTCCAGCTTCACCAGTAGCAACTGCACATGGATACTCGAACTGAAGATCATAAATCTCATCTGTAGGAGGAGTGCCTACAATATTGCTGAATGCATGTGGTGCTAGATCATTATCAGATGAATTGCTTCTAGCATTCTTTGCTGCAATGTTTGCACTTCTTTGATTATTAGCAACTTCTTTCCCTGGGTTTTCGCTAATTGTAACAGTAACTGGGAAGTCATAACCGATGCTATATTCAAGGTCTCCAGGACCATCGTTTGTAATTACGAATGTTTGTGTTTCTGTTGCATCTTCGGCTAATACACTATTAAGTGCAGTTGGATCTACTGCGATCTCTGACCACAACATACCAATGTCTGCTATAGTGGCAGCACCAGCTTCAACATCAAAATCTCCTACAATAATTGGTAGATAAAGAGCATGATCGCATTCTACAGTATAAGTTCCAGTAACAACACCATCAATTACATAAGATCCATCTGCACCGGATACAGCACTGTATGGTCCAGCAGTAATTTCAGCATTCTCGATAAGAGCACCAGTTCCAAATTCTGTTACTGTACCTTCAATTGAACCGTATTCCTGTTCGTATATGGCTACATCGTCGATATACCAGCCAGGATAAGGAACGGAGCCATCAGAACCAAAATGCCATCTGATCAGAACATTTTCACCAACATAAGCGGCCAGGTCAAACTGAGCTATTTCCCATCCAGCAGATAAACCAGTATAAATTGGTTCAGTAGTTAATGGATTAGAGGCATTACCTATTCCGGGATAAGGAACTGAAGGGGTAAGAATTTCCCAGGTTGCTCCATTATCAGCAGAAATTTTTACGTTTCCACCATCCCAACTTGTCTCAATATCATACCAGTGCCAGAATTCTAATATATATGCAGAAGATACAATACCCACTGGGATTGTTGTATCTAATGTAGCGTTAGAACCGTTTGGATATTCAGCACCAAGTGCTGTTGCCCAAGCGTTATCTCCAGAATAAGCTGCACCAGGTCCAAATGTTGGAGCACCCCATTGCCAGCAGTTAGGATCGCTACTAAGCAGGTAACCATCATTGTCTTCAAAATCACTGAAGTAAGAAATAGAAAGACCTAAAGCAAAATCTTGAGTGATAGCTGCACCTGGATCACAAGTAATAGCCATAATAGTTTGTGGAATATACATAGAAGCAGTACAAGTAATGTCATAAGTATCTGCCACAATATCTGCAATAGAATATGTACCATCTGCTATAGTGATGGCATCATAAGCATAGCCAAGTTCACTAACCATAGATATTTCAGCACCTTCGATTGGTTCACCAGAATCATCATCGGTTACAGTACCTGCTAATGTTGCAAATTCGAAAGGATCCATAGCAAAATCAGTAGTTGTTGTTTCACCACTAAGAACTATAGATTCTTCTTCTCCATCATAATAACCATCTGCTGTGCAAGTAAGTGTGTAAGTACCTGGGAAAGCAGTTGCGAATTCGTAATAACCAACAGCATCGGTAGTTTGAGTTGTGCCACTAAATGTAACGATAGCTCCCTCGATAGGATCTGTAGAAACAGCATCAGTAACAGTACCAACAATTGCACCCAGTTCTCCTTCTGTTCCGGAAACCATCACGTTATCTATTGTCCACCAATAATTCCATCCTGGTTGAACCGAATGGAATCTAATTAGAACTTCAGTAAATCCAGCAACAACTGGAGAAATGTTAAGCATTTCGTGAGCTGCAGGTACATCTGCACCATTATAGGTAAATACATTGGTCCAGTCTACACCACCGTTTACACTAATATCTACATAACCATAGTCAGCATCACCAATCATATTGAAATCAGAATCGAATTCTAAGATTACATCAATCATTTCACTACAATCAAGTGGAGTAACAAGAACTATTTCTGTATCCATTGTAGAACCAATACCAGCAAGATCTGAATCTGCAGTACAAACAGGAGGAAGAGATGTTGCGGGCATATCATATCTATCTGGATCATTTGAGATTATCCAATCAGCTGTTCCACCATTGTTTACCACTGTCCAGTTTGCCAAACCACCAGAAAAATCATCAGCAAACATAATGTTAGCAGTCGTTATTAAGTTTGTGTTAGAAACAATTGTTGCACCGTCACCAACAGAGTTGTAAGGTGTAATGGAATAACTATAATAATCTATTACTGTAAGAGTTTCATCCGTCATTTCAGTTAAAACACCAGTTAATTCAAACTCAACCATGTCAGAACGAACAACATGATATCCAAGAATTGGTTCATTAAATGGACCACCATGTAAACCATCAGTTGGATTTACCCAAGACACATAAGCAATTAAGTCAGTATCTGTACTAAGGTCTTCAAGCATAAGATCAGTTACTCCGTTAGGAACATCTTCGCCAACCCATGTAGACATAGCTACTGGAATACCTTCTCCTAAATCATTGTAACCTACAACACTGTAACCATACTGTCCAGATTCAGTAGGAAAATCTGGATAAGTTCCAGGTCCACCGATAACAGGAGCAGGATCTGTATAAATGAGAACACCGTCTCTATAAATACGCATCTCATCAAGATCTGTGAGGGGCTCGTTATCAACTTGCAGTGTGGGGCAAGTCCAGCTGATTAAAGCTTCAAGAGCACCACCGGCATCGGGTGTTACAACTAATTCTGTAGGAGCACCTGGTGCAGCAGGATCTGCAGCAATGCCCAATTCCAAACCCCAGATGTTAACATTCTGAGAGGTTCCGGCAATTGTCCACATACCTGGTACAAAAGCATCACTAATGCAAAGTCCACCAGCTGAACCAGTACCTAAAGTCATAATAGTTGTGAGGTCAAAATTCACACCGGTCTCAAGACCTGTTGCAATTTCTATTTGGACAAGTTGATTAAGGTTTCCACCCTGGCTAAAACCCCAGAGGTATGGTCCACCATCACTTACATTTTCCCAGGCAAAGCCGTAATAGCTGATCCAGGTTCCGCAGGGGAAACTATTCAATGTGGCACCAGAACGGTCGAATAGTGTAATTTCATCTGACCAGTTGTTAGCCCAGAATCCATCACTAACCTCATCATATGCAATACCACGTACAGCAACAGGAGCAGTAATGGTGCTGATTGTTGTCATTGCATCAAAGTCCATTTCATATACTGTGGTGGTTGCTGCTGCACCATAGAAGTATTGACCATCATAAGCAAGATCACGGATACCGCCAGGACATCCATCTACAGCAAATTCTTCAATATAGGTACCGTCCATAGCATATTTGTAGAATACAACACCATTCCAAGCAGTTGTGTACATGTAATTACCATCTGTTTCAAAGCCGGCTTCTCCACCGCCAACTCCAACTGGGTAATCGAACTGAAGATCAAACAGATCATCAGTCGGAGGCATAATATTACCAAAGTTGCCTGCATTTTGATCTCGATCACTAACAGGTCTTTCTACTCTAACCTTATTTTCTGCTAGAAGCATACCTGCAAGCAGAATTAGTGTAAATAAAACAAGAAGTGTTTTTTTCATTTTTTCTCCTTAAAAAAAAAATTTAAAACTGAATAATTAATAAATCTCATAAGCCATATTTGCGATAGTAATTCACATAAAAAAAATCAAAAAAAGATATTAACAGACATGCTTTTTTTTTCGAAATTAAAGTTCAATTTTTTGTCTTTTATTAAATTAAATATAAAATACAATTATTACCCCTTCCAAACTAATTACGACACGAGTACTTTTCGTGATATTTTTTGTCAAATCTTTTTACAGAAAAATGCGGTCATATTCGGCTAATATATATCTACAATTAATGTTAAGAATTATAACATAAAGAAATCTTTATATTAAAATCATCAAAAAAAAAGGAGATTGCGAATTACTCATCATTATCATCTTTGAAAATAAAAATTTCATCACCCTTCTTTTGCATGCCAAGTTCGCGAGCTTTTTCTTCCCAGATTTTTTTATCGTTTTCTAGATTTTCGTTTTCCTGCCGTAAACGATCATTTTCTTTCTTCAATGATTCAACATCTGCAACTACAGAATCAAGTTTTTGCCTGGTTTGATAACGACGCAAGAAACTGGCACTATCGATAAATATGATGTAAATTACCAGTGCAAGTATAATAACATAATAGATCAGTTTTTTCTTTTCAATTTTCATAAATAGCTCATACCTAAATTTTATTTATAATTCAAGATTATTGTAAAGTCGAACTCATTTACCTTAATACCAGTTTTGCCAGCCAACTTTTTTTGGCATAAACTACACTGTATGGGCACATTTCATGACAGCACATACATTTAATACATTTTTCATAGTCAATCACCGGATGTTCATCTCCGCTTTCAAGCTTCATTGCCTGAACTGGACAACTATCTACACATATTCTGCATTTCTTGCAACCATCCTTAAAATCAGGATAAACCTGAAAGAATTTACGAAAGGCATTTTTTAGGAATTCTGGAGAATACGCAAGAAGTTTTACGATAGCACCCACTTTTGTTATCTTCACATTAGGAAACACGAAATCTTTCCATTCTTTAGATATTCTAATATCTATCGGATTTAGATTATCATGTTCCAAACAAGGTAAAATGTATTCAAGGTTTTTCGGTTTAAATCCCATCATCGAAGAGGCAACATAATCTATAGCAGAAGCAGATTCACTGGCAAATACAACACCAAAATTGCGTGGTATCCCAGCCGAAGGACCTTCTCCTTCCATACCGATTATACCATCCATTATAGAAAACGTGAGTTTTTCATTAACCAATTTGTATAATTCTGAAATAACTTTTGAAAAATGGATATGATCTGGATGCTCCTTGTGATAATCTGATTTTTTTAAACCAGGGATAAGACCATACAAATTCTTAATAGCCCCCGTATAAGACATAAGGCTATGAGTTTTATATTTGCACACATTTATAACAGCATCCACGTCCCAATAATCTTTGGCCAGATGGTAATCTATTCCGTCACCTTGCTTGTGTACAACACCATTTTCACCAAATTTTATTAATTTTATATTATGTTTTGTCGCTAGATCCAGCAGACCTGTAACCTGCCATACTTGTTTTACCGGAGCCGTACCGCCAGGACTATCTCCCATCACTACTTCTTTTCCTAGTTCTTTTAAAATCGTAATAATTACGTCTAATACTACAGGATGGGTAGTAACAGCTTTTTCGGGATAAAATGCACCCAGTAGATTTGGTTTGATCAAGACTGTTTTTTTATCTGACAGTTTATCCCATAAAGGTAATTTTTTCAGAAAGGAATAGATTTCGTTAAAATCATACTCATGGATCTTTTCGATATAAACTTTCATAACTTATTTAAACTGTTCCATACCAGAAAAATCACGGTATTGATCGAAACTTTCCAACATTCTCAGATCATCATCATTAAGTTCTTCTGTAACCATTCTGGTAATCAGTTCGCCTAATCCTGGACCAAGCATAAATCCTTGTCCACACATTCCAACAGCATTGATAAGGTTAGGAATTTCTTTGCTGCGGCAAACTATGGGAAATCCATCCGTAGTCATGGGATATTGTCCCCTCCAGGTTCTACGCACTTTTAAATTTGCAAGACGCGGATAAAGATCTACCATTCTTTTTGCACACAAAGGTAAGAATTCTGATGTTGCATCGCTATCAATTCCCTCAATAGAAGGATCTGGAGTGATACAGAAAACTACCTGCCCTTCATTGTTCTGATAAAAATAGTAGTTAGCTGAACCGGCAGCTTTGCGCATATCTACTATCATCGGCTGGAAGAATCTGGCAACCGGCTCTGTAATGCCGGCTTCATGATTATCAGGATTTACAGGTAGATTCAAATTCACCATTTCTCCAATGTCTTTTGCATAATTTCCAGCTGCATTAATAATAGTTTTTGCAGTATAACTACCTTTATCTGTAATTACTTCAGAAATTGTGCTATCTTCTATTTTAATATCTATTACTTTCTCACGGAATTTATATTCTGCTCCATATTCCAAACTTTTAAAGTAGAAAGCATTTATCGAAAGAAGAGGAGATGCAGAACCATCATCGGGAGAATAAGTAGAACCTCTAAAGCCCTTGTCATTAATTCCGGGAACGAGTTTTTTATATTCATCAGCAGAAATCCATTTTATATTCAATCCAAAAGAATGCTGGATTTTCATTAAATTCTTCAGTTTTGTTTCGTCTTCTTCGTTGTAGGCAGGAAAACTGTAACCATTTGCCATCCAGCCAATATCGTCTCCATGCAATTCCTGCCAGGTAGAAAATATTTCTATACTTCTCTTACTAATTCTGATCTTACCAAAATCCGAGTGAGTTGCTCGAATACCGCCGATCGCTTTTTTATTATTTTCCTGTCCGGGAGAAGCTAATGCATCGATTACCAGGACTTTTAATTTCTTTGCAGCTATAGCAAGTGCTGTGGGAACGCCAACAGACCCGGCACCAATAATGATAACATCGTAATTATTCATCATTACCTCCGGCAGCAAATTTACCTAAAGGTATTTCCACAAAGAGTGGACGGCGGGTATTTTCTTCCACCTCCCTTAAAGGTATTCCTTCTTGTCGGAAAAGTTGTTTGATTAAATTATCGCAGGATTTAGCACCGCAAGGTCCCATTCCAGCCCGGGTAATTGCCTTTATCTGGTTCAAGTCATGAATTCCTTTACGAATCAGTTCCCGTATTTCTCCAGCTGAAACTCGTTCGCATAAGCACACCATTTCCTCATCGGAAATATGACTACCGGTAAATTCTTTATCTGTTGATTTTGAAACTCTATTTTCCTGAATTGTGAAGGATACTATTTTCTTAGAAATTTTTGCTGGCACTTTCACTTTAATAAGCTGAGTCCGGTTATTTGATTTCACATTTAATACAGACTTTACTGGAAACTTACCTAAAATATTGCCGTCAATATCTACGCATTCTATTAAATCACCTATTTCCACAACATGGTTAAAAACTTCATAAGGAAGAGTAACCAGCGGGAAGTCTGCGTCTTTTCGGAAATCTACCAGAGTTATTGCCAGTCCCGGACAAATAGCTACACATTTTCCACAACCGATGCATTTCCCGCCAAATTCCGGCAATCCCATTATTGGATCACCTTCCATATTGATCGAGTTTGTCGGGCAGATAGTGCTGCATGGATTGCAGGGAATCTCCTGAACACAATGAATAATCGGCATCACACCTTCATTTCCTGATGGGATCAAAACAGAATCCATTCGACCAGGTTCTGATTTTAATATTTCTGCCTTTTCATACCAGCTGGCAGGAATGTCTTTTACTCCACTTCCGATCTCTTTGGCTATTTTTAAACCTACAATTTTGCCGTTGAACATAGCAGAAGAAGCTTCAGCTATTGCCAGCGCGTCACCTGCAGCAAAAACTTTAATTCCGGCAGCTTCGGCTTCCTGGGCAAATTCACTTACCGATTCCAATCCTACAGCAATTAAAACTGTATCGCATTCAAATGTTTTTTCGGTTCCTGCAAGCGGCTGAAATTTATCGTTGATCTCTGAAATAGTAACAGATTCAACAGCTTCCTGTCCATTAGCTTTAAGAACGGTGTGAGAAGTATAAATTGGCACACCCAATCTCTTTAATTTGTCGGCATGAACTTTGTAACCGCCGCATCTGGGCATGGCTTCCACTAAACCTACTACTTCAATTCCCGCCTGCAGTGCATGATACCCGGCAATTAAACCTACGTTTCCACCACCAACGATAAAGAGACGTTCAGTTGGTTTTACCAGATCACGATTTACCAAAGTTTGAAAAGCTCCTGCGCCATAAACTCCGGAAAGGGTATTACCTTTAAATCTTAAGAATTTTTCTCGTGCTCCAGCTGCATTTAAAATGATCTTTGGTTTAACAACTTTGTAAACACCATCTTTAATAATTCCAACTTTTTTATCTTTAAACACATAAAGAGCGGTGCTGTTAATCCAAACATCTATTTTTTCATCTTGCATTACCTTTTCAGCAAGCATTTTTCCAATATCATTACCCCTGGTTCCGGCATAACTATCTTCTACCGAACCAAAGAATTTATGGGTTTGTAAAACCAGCTTTCCACCAAGTTCACTTTTATCATCCACAAGCAAAGTTTTTATGTTATTTTTTCCAAGTTGAATCGCTGCAGAAAGTCCGGCAGGTCCACCGCCGATTATAAGAACTTCGTAATCTAAATGTGCAATTTCAGATAAGTTTTGTTCCTCATCTACTTGCGGAAGGTGCGGCAATCCTTCTACACTTTTTACTTTCATATTTTCAGTTACTTCTGTCATACAAGACTTCACGGGAACACCATTGGCAATGACTGTACATTTAGCGCACTGTCCATTTGCACAATATATTCCCTGAGCACTTCCATCTTTGTGATGATGCCCAAAAACTTTTATCCCATTTGCAAATAAAGCAGATGAAATAACCTCACCTGCTTTGGCCTGCAGTAGAGTATCATTCCAAAAAAATGGTATATTTTTTCTGTCTTCAACAGGCAGAATTGGATGTTCTGTAATTCGATTACCAGCCATAATTTACCTCTAATAATATTCAATTCATTGCTTTTAAAAATTTTTTGTTCGACTTCATGTCAAGCAAAAGGTTCACGAATTCAGCATCTAAAGCTTGATAATAATTTCTACTTGACATGAGGAAGGTTATGTAAGCTTTTTTGTATGTATTTTATTAATAAGTTCTTGTACTTTTGGTACAGGATGGGGGGAATTTGGAATATTGCGGTTTCACGCAGACATCATATTACATGCACAAACTCAAAAATCCTGCTAAAGACCAATTCAAAACTTATTCTTACTCTAATTTTAACTATCAATTTAAACTTTTATGAAAACTAATTATCGTAGATTTTGATGAAATTATCGGAAAATATCCAAATAAAAAAAGAAGGAGCGAAAATGAAAAAAATTACTTGGTTTGTTGTTATTGTTTTAATTGCAGCCTTTATGACAGGTTGTGGTGGAAATAAGGTCAAAAGCGAAAAGCTTAAGATTGGATTTGTTTATGTAGGTCCGGTTGAAGATGCCGGTTGGACAAAATCGCATGATGATGGTCGTATTGCAATGGAAGAATTAGATTTTGTTGGTGAAACTGTTTACGTTGAAAGTGTACCTGAAGGTGCAGATGCTGTTCGAGTAATTACTGAACTTGCAGAGTCTGGTTGTAATATTATATTTACTACATCTTTTGGATATATGGACCCTACCTTGGAAGTCGCCGGAAAATATCCTGATGTTACTTTCTTGCATGCAACAGGATATAAAACTGCAGAAAACTTCACAAATTACATGGGAAAAATGTATCAATCTAAATTCTTAGCAGGTATAGTCGCTGGAGAAATGAGCAAAACCGGTAAAATCGGTTATGTGGCACCATTCCCAATTCCAGAAGTTGTACGCCTTATCAATGCATTTACTCTTGGTGCTCGTTCTGTAAATCCAGATGCTACTGTTCAAGTATTATGGACAAATTCATGGTTTGACCCAGTACACGAAAAAGAAGCTGCCAATACAATGATCGCAGATGGTTGCGATGTAATTACACAAGGTACAGATTCAGCTGGTCCTCAAGAAGCTGCTGAAGCTGCAGGCATTCACTCAATAGGTTACGACAGTGACATGAGCATGTTCGCGCCAAACGCTCATCTTACTGCACCTGTATGGCACTGGGGTATTTATTATAAAGATGTTGCTACAAAAGTGCATGATGGAACCTGGACAAATGATACTATCTGGTGGGATATGGGAACAGGCATTACAGGGCTTTCCCCTTATAATGAAGTTGTACCGCAAGAAGTTAGAGATCATGTCGCTAACATTCAAGCAGAGATCATCGAGAATGATCAAATCTTCACAGGACCGCTTTTCGATAATATGGATAAATTGCGCGTCGAAGAAGGTGTAGCTCTCACAGATGGTGAAAAATTAAGCATCCAATGGTTTGTAAAAGGTGTGAAGGGAAAAATCCCTAAAGCTAAGGAATAATTACTAACTTTTTTACAGGAGGTTGGCTTTGCTAACCTCCTGTATTTTCTTAATATTTGATACTATAAAATAAATTTTTTGTGAATTAGGAGATGATTTTGTCTGAATCGAATACCAATTCCGCACTTGTCCTAATGAAGAACATTTCTAAATCGTTTTATGGAAACAAAGTAAATACTGGCGTAGAATTCACCTTAGAAACAGGGGAAATACATGCTCTGCTTGGAGAGAATGGTGCCGGTAAAACAACCCTAATGAACATGTTGACCGGAGTTTATTTTCCAGATGAAGGAGATATCTATTTCAAAGGTAAGAAGCTGACCTATAGTTTTCCGGGAGAAGCACTAAAAACTGGAATTGGTATGGTTCATCAACGTTTCAGCTTAGTAGAAAATCTTACTGTATTAGAAAACATTATTCTAGGACATCCCGATAATAAGTTCATTATAAATATTCCTGAAAAGAAAAAAGTTATCAAAACTTATATGGATCAATTCAATTTCCAGCTTGATCTTGATGCGATCGTGGGTGAACTTCCCATTGGTGTACGACAAAAAGTAGAGATTCTTAAAATGCTGGTTCGTGAAGTTGATGTACTTATTGTGGATGAACCTACTACAGTTCTTACTAAACAGGAAGCAGATAATTTGATGCAAATCCTGAAAAATATTGCCGGCACAGGAAAAGGAATAATATTTATAACTCACAAAATGTCGGAAGTTTTTCAAATTGCAGATAAGATCACCGTTCTTCGAAAGGGGATAAAGATCTCAACAGTGAATAAAACTGACAGCAACCCACGCGAACTGGCTAAGATGATGGTAGGCAAAGAAAGTGAACTTACTTTTGAAAGACCTGAAATTGAAACAAAACCTGGCGTATTAAAAGTGCAGAATCTCTTTGTGAATTCAGACAAAGGTGTTCTAGCCGTTAATAATCTTTCATTTGAACTCGCAGGTGGAGAATTAATTGCTATTGCCGGAGTTAGCGGAAATGGCCAGGTTCAGTTGGCAGATGCACTAACAGGCAACCGAGATGTTATCCGCGGAAAGATTCTATTTAAAGGAAAGGATATTACAAAAGACACACCGGTTAAAAGGATTGATAATGGAATCAGCTATGTTCCTGGCGATAGAATTAATGTTGGGGTTGCTGGAAACAGATCAGTCTGGGAAAACATTATTATGAAAGTATATCGATTACCTGCTTTTAGAAATGGTATACTTTTGAATAACAAGAAATTACGAGAATATGCAGAAAAAATCATTGAAAAATACAATATTTTTCTGCCAAGTATAAATTTACCTGCTTTACTTCTTTCCGGTGGTAATCTTCAAAAATTGATCATTGGCAGAGAAATGGAACGTGAATGTGATATGTATATCTTTGTTTACCCAACTCGGGGATTGGATGTAGGAGCAACTGAATTTGTACGAAATGCCATTCTACAAATGAGAAATCAAGGAAAAGCAGTAATCATGATCTCCGGTGATTTTGATGAGATTTTCAGCCTGGCAGATAAAGTTGCAGTAATGTATGAAGGTAAATTCACAGGAATATTTGAAAATGGTGCTCATTCTTTGGAGGAGATTGGTTTAATGATGAGCGGATGTACTGAAGAAGAAGCTGTAAAGGTAATGAGTGAATTTACTGAAGAAGAAATTGTAGAAAAAATAAGTAGTATTAGTACAAAGAATAAAGCGAAAAATGTTATAGAGGACATTGTAACTGAGGTGAGCGATGTATAAAATAAAACTTGAGCAGAAAGAAAGGGTCTCCAAAAAGCAAGAACTTATTATCACACTTTCGGCAATTGGCGTTGCGTTGGTTCTGTCCGGTATATTCATTGCTTTCAATGGTGTAAATCCATTTGTTGCTTTTTGGAAAGTAATAACGTCAGCCCTTGGTTCGTCTTATGGAATTTCAGAAACTTTAGTAAAATCCATTCCTCTTATTTTTACAGGTTTAGCAGTCGGAATTGCCTTAAATAGTAAATTGTGGAATATTGGTGCAGAAGGTCAGCTTTTCTTCGGAGCTACTTTTGCAACAGCATTTGTTATTTATGGCCCGGTTCTACCAAAACCTTTTGAGTTGATAGTATTAGTAATTCTTGGTGCTATTGGTGGTGCTATTTGGGCTTCGATACCAGCACTTTTAAAAATAAAATTTAAAATGAATGAAGTAATTTCCACTTTGCTGCTAAATTACGTAGCAATAAACATTGCAGATTATTTCTTGTTCGGACCCTGGAAAGGAAAAGATAATTTCCCTTATACTCCTGAATTCCCTGCAGAAGCCAAGTTTGCAAGAATTGGTTTTGGAAGAGTTCATGCAGGATTATTTATAGCCCTTGTGTTAGTTGTTCTATTGTATATTATGCTTTATAATACAAAAACCGGTTACAAATTACGATTGACGGGCTCAAGTTTAAAAGCTGCAAAATATGCCGGAATCAATATAAATAAAACAATGTTTATAGTATTTCTTATGAGTGGTGCTTTAGCCGGTTTGGCAGGTGTAGGCCAGGTCTGTGGAATTGAATATAAACTCCATCAACACATTTCTACCGGTTATGGTTACACAGGAATTATCGTTGCCTGGCTGGCTCGATCCAATCCATTTATAATAGTTATTTTTGCTTTATTCCTCAGCATACTACTAAAGGGTGCCGATTCATTACAGATTGCAATGAGGCTTCCAGCTTCGGTGGGAATAGTTATGCAGTCACTTATTCTATTTGCGATACTGGGTAGTGAACTCTTCAAAACTTACAACGTAAAGATCATCAGGAGGAAATAGTGACTGATATTATTACAATTCTTTATGCAGCAATTGCCAGTGGAACAATAATTCTTTATGCAACCATTGGAGAGATAATCACAGAACGTTCCGGTATTTTAAACCTGGGTGTAGAAGGAATAATGCTGATGGGAGCATTCTTCGGATTTTACGTAGCTTATACAACGGAAAGTTTACTTTTAGCGATTTTGGGAGCTGCTTTGATCGGTGGTTTGATGGGATTGATCCATGCTTTCATGACGATTACTTTGCAGGCTAACCAGGTAGTTTCGGGGCTTGCTCTTACGATGTTCGGATCTGGAGCAAGTGCATTCTTTGGAATTGGTATGGTTGGTAAAACCTTGAAAACTTCTTTTGATGCAATAGCAATACCGGTTTTAAGTAAAATTCCAATCCTGGGAGAAATTCTGTTCCAACATAATATTTTAGTTTATATTGCTTTTGTCTTGCCTTTCATAGTATGGTTTGTTTTTAATAGAACCAGGTGGGGACTTGCCCTCAGGAGCAGCGGAGAAGAACCTTTATCCAGTGAAATAATGGGAATAAAGGTTTTCAAAGTGCGTTATATAGCAACTATTGTAGGTGGCATTTTTATAGGAATTAGTGGTGCTTATCTTTCGGTTGGTTATTCCAAACTATGGGTAGAAGGAATGACGTCAGGTAAAGGTTGGATAACTATTGCCCTGGTAATCTTTGCAAATTGGAATCCTCTTATTGCTTATAGCGGTGCCTACCTTTTTGGAGGACTTACTCAGCTTGGACTCAACCTGCAAAAATTCAACATTGCTTTCCCGATCATTCTTCTTAAGAGTATTCCTTATGTTTTCACAATTCTGTTCTTATTGTTTATATCTTTAAAAGGAAAGCGATCTAATCTTCCAAAGGCATTAGGTGTTTCGTATTTCCGGGAAAGCAGGGAATAATAAAGCTATATTTTGTAACGAAGTTTGTTTCGTAACACACTTAAACAAGTTTGAAAATAGAGTTCTGCATAATAGAGTGTTTTACTAATAAAAGTAAAAAAATACGCCTTTGCGAGATACGCTTCTTGCTATACTATCGAAGCAATCTCTAAAATTTATAATTTATTAGTAATATTGATTGCTTCAGCATAATTCCTCTGACAGATACTTCGCAAAGACATAGTTAGTATTATGCAGAACTTTATGGCTTGAGAATTTTCTTGAGTTAGGGTGAAGAAATGAAAATTGAACAGATAACGGGAAACATTGTAGATATTATTGCGGAAAGAATTTTTTCTGGAATCATCACAATTACAGCTAATAAGATTACGAAGATCGAAGAAACATCAGAAAATTTTGAAAATTTCATCATTCCTGGTTTCATTGATGCTCACGTTCACGTGGAAAGCTCCATGCTTACTCCGGTGGAGTTTGCCAGAGCAGCTTTGCTTCATGGCACGGTTGCTGTAGTTACAGATCCACACGAAATAGCCAATGTGATTGGTTTGGATGGTGTTAATTTTATGATCGAAAATGGTGAGAGATCACCATTGAAATTCTATTTCAGTGCACCTTCCTGCGTTCCCACCACACCTTTTGAAACCAGCGGAGCAAAGGTCGGAATAGCAGAACTTGATGAACTTCTGCAGAGAGATGAGATTAAATATCTGGGTGAATTCATGAATTATCCCGGAGTGATCTACGAAGATGAAGAAGTAAAAGCAAAACTTGATCTAGCCAAAAAATATTCAAAAAAAATTGATGGTCATGCTCCTGAACTTTCGGGAGAAGAGTTAAAAAAATATGTCGCTGCCGGCATAACAACAGATCACGAATGCTTAACCTCAAATGAAGCCCTGGAGAAGATCAAACTGGGCATGAAAATTCTGATTCGGGAAGGATCTGCCTGCAAAGATTTTGATAATCTGATTTCTATTGCACAAGAGCATTCAAAAGATTGCATGTTCTGTTGTGATGATCTGCATCCCAACGATCTTCTAAAAGGACACATAAACTTAATTGTGAAACGAGCTTTGAAATCTGGTTTAGATCTTTTCAAAGTTCTGCAAATGGCATGTTTGAATCCTGTTAAGCATTACGGTTTGGATGTTGGAATGTTGCGTGTCGGAAATCCTGCTGACTTTTTGATCGTCGATGATCTGGAAAATTTAAACATTATTGATTCATATGTGGATGGACAGAAAATTGTTGAAGATGGTAAGCTTAATTTACCTGATTCAAATATGTCGCATATAAACAATTTTCATACTTCCCTTAAAGTAAAAGAAGATTTTGGAATTCTAGGAAAAGAAGGTAAGATCAAGGTAATCGTTGCAGAAGACGGCATCGTAGCAACTCGTTCCATTTCGGTAAAACCATTGGTAAAGGATGGTAACGTTATTTCTGATATTGACCGTGATCTTCTAAAGATCGCAGTTGTAAACCGCTATCAAGATGCTCCACCAGCTTTAGGATTTATTCAGGGTTTTGGATTGAAAAAAGGTGCAATTGCTTCCTCAGTAGCCCATGATTCCCACAATATCATAGTCATCGGTGCTGATGACAAATCGATAGTGAACGCAGTTAACACGATCATTGAAAATAAAGGTGGAATCTGCGTTGTTGAAAACGGATGGACTGAAATTTTACCTCTTCCGATTGCGGGAATTATCAGTGATAAAAACTGCCCGAAAGTTGCCTGCAAATATGAACAACTGGAAGCCAAAGCTAAAGAATTGGGCAGTAAATTGAGTGCTCCCTTTATGACACTTTCATTTATGGCTCTACTTGTAATTCCTGAACTTAAAATGAGTGATAAAGGTCTTTTCGACGGAACTAAATTTGAATTTGTAGATTTGTGGGTGAAGTAACTTTGCGAATGGTTGTCGAACGTCTTGCTACTCTTGACCTTCGCAATGGTTAAATATACGTTACAAACAAAAAATTTAACTACTACTTAGTACGATTTTAAGGCTCACAGATTATCACAGAAAAACACGGATAGAATTTGAAGTTTGCAGCTTTGTTTCTATATCTCAAACAAATCTATACTTTCCGAAACCATCTCTTGGAGTATTCTCAATTTAGATTTGTGAAAATTTCTGCTAAATCTAAGCATGCCAACTTTCTAAAGCTTCCCGCTGAGGAATTCTACCTGCTAAGATCCGGAAAGATAAAAAAACCTTGAAATTGCTAAACTGTTTGAAGTATAGAAAGAAAAGATTGCAGGATTAACGGTTAAGGTGAACTTTTTACTTCTCAAATCGAAACTTGTTCCAACCGTTGCGAAGGTTCTTCGTCCGTTCGCAAGGTTTTGTGATTCTCTCAGCGGCTTCTACAAATTTTCGCAGAAGATTCTCTTTCTACAGCATCTATGCTCCCTTCGCTTGAATAGGAGAAGAGTTGGGAATTAGGTTGAAAATACCGACGGAAGACCTCTCCACTGCTGATAAAATCACAAACTTACTTAATTGGAATTATTATGTCATATTCCGAGTTATCTGGATTTTCAAGTTATGCTCTTTGAAATTCACCGAAGAATTTAAAGCTTTGATATAATCCGGTATACCTATCCTCTAATAAATATTGATCTCTTTGCTTATAGTTTTTTGGAAATTAGTTGTAAATCTTTTTTTATAATCTCATTTATAATTTTGCTTTTGACAAAATTAGACTCATACTATCATTTTGTATATAGATATTTGATAGTGTCAATTAACTACATATTTCTTTAACTAAACCGGAATAGGTTGATCTCGGAATTGGGGATTCGAGAGTACCAGGTACTTTCTAAATTATAAGAGTTAGTTTTTCTAATTAATTATATAAGGAGAGTGTGAATGGACAAATCAAAAGAAATTAACGAAGATGTACAAGATTGTATTAACGAATCAAAAAAAACAGACGACTTGAAACTGGGTGAAAGTCAAGACAACTTTGATAACATGAAAGATAATCAGGATTTGGTTTATGGTCTACATGATAAACCACCTGTAAGGGATTCAATCTTTGCAGCATTGCAGCATCTATTGGCAATTTTTGTAGGAATTATTACACCCACCCTGATTATCGGTGGCGTATTAGGATTGGGTAAAGAAATTCCTTATCTTATCAGTATGTCACTCATTGTTTCTGGTGTGGCTACTTTTATTCAAGTAAAAAGAGTTGGTCCCATTGGTTCAGGATTACTTAGTATCCAAGGAACGAGTTTTGCCTTTCTGGGATCGATATTAGCAGCAGGATTTATCGTTAAAAATGCAGGTGGTGGACCCAAGGAAATATTAGCAACAATTTACGGAATTTGTTTCGTTGGTGCTTTCATAGAAATGTTTCTCAGTCGTTTTTTGCATCTTCTAAAAAAGATAATTACCCCAACGGTAACAGGAATCGTAGTAACCACAATCGGTCTTAGCTTAATTAAAGTAGGAATCACCGATATGGCAGGTGGACAATGGTTACTGGATAATAAACCAGAATTTTTTGGTTCATTGGAAAATCTGGGTTTAGGTTTTTTAGTTCTTGTAATAATTGTTATTTTCAATCGTAGTAAGCATCAGTTCCTACGCATGAGTTCTATCGTTATTGGTTTGGCAATTGGCTATATTATTGCTATATTTATGGGAAAAGTTGACCTTAGTGGATTGAAAGATCTACCCATTGTCAGCATTCCAATTCCATTTAAGTATGGATTCAAATTCAATCTTACAGCCTTCATTCCAATAGCACTCATATATCTCATCACAACCATCGAATCAATTGGAGATCTCACTGCTACATCGATGGTTTCAAAAGAACCTATCGAAGGTGATTTATATATCAAACGCATCAAAGGTGGTGTACTGGGTGATGGTGTAAACTCTGCTCTGGCAGCGACGTTCAATACCTTCCCAAATACAACCTTTAGCCAGAATAACGGTGTGATCCAACTTACCGGAGTTGCCAGTCGTTACGTGGGAATGTATATTGCCGGATTCCTGGTACTTCTTGGTTTATTCCCAGTAATTGGAGGAGTTTTCCAGCAAATGCCGAAATCAGTTTTAGGAGGTGCTACTATTGTAATGTTTGCCACTGTAGCTGCTGCTGGTATCAAAATAATTGCCTCGCATAAAATTGATCGTCGAGCTATGATGATAATGGCTCTTGCCTTCGGTCTTGGTTTTGGTGTAATGCTGGTTCCTGCAGTGCTGAGTAAAACTCCCGACGTAATCCAGAGAATATTTGGATCTCCAATTACAACTGGCGGCCTTACAGCAATTCTTGCAAATATTATTCTTCCAGATACAAATAAGCAAAAATAAAAGTAATATAGATCGGCAAAGCAAATGCTATGTCTGTTTTTCTTTTTAGTGAGTCAGAATGCTTTATTTTTTGAACTTTACTTAGTTCTTTCTTGATGTAAATAGTTCAAAAAAAATATGTTTGACACCATTTAGCACCAAAAGAAAAATCGTTTTATCTAAACGATAGGCGCGACTCACTGTGATTGCTAAACGGATATTTGCAAAAATTTGCAAATATCAGATGGTCTGACTAAACTAATGAAGGCAATAAAAAAGGAGTCTGTATGAATTTAGAAATCATTGGCGCATTTGTCGTCACACCCACTGATGATTCCATTCAAGTCGAGAAAAAAAATCTCTACATCAAAGATGGAATCGTACATTTTAATAAACCATTTGAAACTGCTGACAAAACCATTGATGCAGCAAACAAAATCATTTTTCCCGGTTTAGTAAATGCCCATCATCACATCTATTCCACCCTTTCCAAAGGTGTTCCCTGCGAAGTTCCATTCGTAAATTTTGAAGGTAACCTGAAACAACTCTGGTGGACACTGGACCACTCATTGAACAAAGAAGATATGGTTCTTTCAACTGCTATAGCAATGAAAGATTCCATTTCTCAGGGAGTTACAACTGTATTTGATCACCACATTTCCGGTTACACAGAAAACTCTCTTACCGATATGGCAGAAGTCTTTGATGCTTACGGTGTAAGTGGAACAATTGCTTTCGAAATTTCTGATAGAAATGGTGAAGAGTTCTTTCAGAAATCATTAGATGAAAACGTTCGTTTTGCTAAAGCACAGAAAGGTAAATCTGTTCAAGGTATGATAGGACTACATGCCTCGTTTACACTTAGTGATGAGAGCTTACAGAAAATAGCTGATGCATCAGAAGATTTCCCCATCCACGTTCATGTGGCTGAAGGTGATATTGATGGCGTTCAATGTAAGGAAAAATATGGTAAGGGATTAATTGAGAGATTTGATGATTTTGGTTTAGTTCGCAATAATTCTCTTTTCATCCATTGTAGCAACCTCACAGAAAAAGATTTAGAAATCTTAAAGAAACGTGATATTTTTATTGCTCAAGCAGTGGATTCCAATATGAATAACGGATTGAATGTAGGAAACATCTCCAAGTTTATTTCTGAAGGGATCAAGACAACTGTTGGTACTGATGGAATGCACCCAAGTACAATGAAAGCTCTTAAAAATTCTAACATATTCACAAAATATCTAAATAAAAACTGTGATTTAGGATATCCGGAAATGAATGCTCTTTTCCTGAATAACTTCAAACTAAAAAAAGCATTTGGGCTTCCTTTAGGAATTATTGAAGGAGAAATTGCAGATATTGCAATCTTTGATTATGAGCCAAACACACCATTTAACACAGATCAGTTCCTGGGGCACTTTATTTTCGGAATCACAGAATCAATCTGTCAGTACGTAATTAAAAATGACGAAATATTATTGGATAATTATCATGTAACAAAAGATTTATATAAAGATTTATTTGAAAGAAGCTGGGAAATTTCGAAAGCTATGTTTGAGAGATTTGAAGAAAATAAGAAGTTGTACTAAGTGCGGAAGTACGAAGTACCTGAGTGCCTAAGTTAGGGGAGATAAATGAAAACTTATAGAGAATTAATTTGCTGGCAAAAAGCTATTGAATTAGTTAAATCTATCTATAGGATTACTAAGAATTTCCCGCAATCAGAGCAATTTGGTCTTACTTCGCAACTACGTAGAGCAACGGTATCTGTCCCTTCAAATATTGCAGAGGGCTTTGGAAGAGGAAGTAATAAAGATTTCCGTAGATTCCTGGATATATCTCGAGGTTCACTTTTCGAACTCCAAACCCAGATATACATTGCTAAAGAACTTGATTATATAGATAAAGAATTTTTCGAAAAGGTTTTTGAGCAAAGCAGAGAAGTTGAACGAATCCTCGTTGGATTTATGAAAAGTCTAAAATTATGAGAACTTATTGCACTTTGCACTAAGGCACTCATGAACTCAGGCACTTTAAAATAAAGGAGAAAATATGAGCGATATCATGATACCTGTTAAATTTAAAAACCTGTTATACTGGGTTTTGGAAGAATATAAAAAAGAAAAATCCATCTTCGGAATTCATGAAGATAAATTTTACCGTAAACCTGACGCATCTGCTTTCACCATCTTTGGTGAAAAATGCGAAACAGCTATGGGACCTGCTGCCGGACCACACACTCAGCAAACTCCTAACATAGTTGCATCCTACCTTACCGGTTGCCGTTTCTTTGAACTGAAAACAGTTCAGATTATGGATACGCTGGATATTGAAAAACCATGTATCGAAGCAACAGACGAAGGTTACAACACAGAGTGGAGTACAGAGTTTACTGTTCCACAAGCGTATGATGAATATGTGAAAGGTTGGTTCCTGCTTCATGTCCTAAACAAAATGTTCGGTCTTTCCAAATTGGATGAACGTGCTTTTGTTTTCAATATGAGTGTGGGTTACGACCTTAAGGGAATCAAGGAAGCAAAAATCGACGGATTCATCGAAGGCTTGAAAGATGCTTCCAATCATCCTGACTTCCTAGAGTGCAAAGCTGTAATTAAAGAAGCAATCGCTGCTGGCGATATCCCTGGTATTACAGATCCAGAATTTGTGGAAACAATCTCTCCAAATATTTCTAACTCTATCACACTTTCTACCATGCACGGATGCCCTCCTGAAGATCAGGAACTCATCTGTAAATATATGATGAGTGAAAAGAAACTACACACTTTCCTTAAGATGAATCCAACCATTCATGGTTATGAATATGTAAAAAATGCTTTCGCAAAACTTGGTTATGATCATATTGCTCTGAAAGAAGAATCATTCACTCACGATATGCAGTGGGAACCTGCTATTAAGATGCTTGATATTCTTATCCCTTTCTCTAAAAAGCATGGGGTAGAATTTGGTGCTAAACTTTCCAATACTTTAGCAGTGCTTAATGACAAAGGCGTACTTCCAACTGATGAAATGTATATGAGTGGTCGGGCTCTCTACCCACTTACAATTAATTTAGCTAAGAAGCTTTCCCACCAATACAAGGGTGAACTCAGCATTTCCTATGCTGGTGGAGCCAACTTCTTCAATGCCAAGCAGCTTTATGATATTGGTATTCGTCCAATTACAATTGCTACTGATGTGCTTAAGCCAGGTGGTTACACAAAATTCACCCAGATGTCTAAACTTCTAGATGAGAGTATGGCCAAACCTGCTTTGACTAAAGTTGATCTGGTTAAACTGGATGCTTTGGCTGAAGAAGCAATGGAAGGACCAACTTTTCGCATGGAAGCCAAATCTCAGGATTCAATGTTTATTGATAAAAAACTTGGAATGCTGGATTGCTTTGTAGCTCCATGTGTAGAAGCCTGTCCAATTAATCAGGATGTTCCGGAATACACTCGTCTTATTGGAGAAGAGCGTTATCTGGAAGCTTTTGAGCTTATCCTTTCCAAGAACCCACTTCCACATATTACAGGTTATATTTGTGATCATAAATGTATGCTTAAGTGCGTTCGTAATGATTACGAAGAGCCGGTTCTTATTCGTGAACTTAAACGCGTTGCAGCTGATAAAGGCTACAACGATTATATGGAAAAAATGAAACTGGATGTAACTCCGGTTGGTATCAAAATTGCCATCATCGGTGCTGGACCTGCTGGTCTCGCTTCCTCTTACTTCCTGGCTCGTGCGGGCTTCGATGTAACTGTATTTGATAACACAGATAAGATTGGTGGTACTGTTATTCATACTATCCCTGGCTTCCGTATGCCGGGTTGGGCTATCGATAACGATATCAAACTCATCAAACGTATGGGTGTTAAATTTGAAATGAACACAGATGGTAAAATCAATGTGGCTGACCTGAAAGCAAAAGGTTTCAAATATATCAATCTGGCAATTGGTGCCTGGAAATCTCGCACACTTCCATTGGAAGGCGATACGTCTAAAGTTTATGGCGCAATCAAGTTCCTGCAAGATTGGAACAAAGATCCTAAAGCTTTGAAAATGGGTAAAAACGTTGCTGTTGTTGGTGGTGGTAACTCTGCCATGGACGGTGCACGTGCAGCTAAGAAAACTCCAAGTGTAGAGAATGTTTATATAATCTATCGTCGTACAATTAAAGAGATGCCTGCCGATCGTGAAGAACTCGATCATGCAATGAAAGACGGGGTTATCTTTAAAGAACTTATCAATCCTGTTTCCTATAACAATGGTATGCTTAAATGCCAGGTTATGGAACTGGGTGAGCCGGATGCAAGTGGCAGAAGACGCCCAATGCCGGTTGAAGGTAAATTCGTAGAATTAGCTATCGACTCTGTTCTTTCCGCAATTGGTGAAATGGTAGATTACGATCTGCTCAAAGCCAATAACATCGCTATCGATGAACGTGGAAACATCAAGGTTAATGAATATAAAGAAACCAGTAACGAAAACGTATTCATCGCTGGTGATGCTTACCGTGGACCTTCTACTGTTGTAGAATCTATTGCTGACGGCCAAGCTGTTACCAATGGAATCCTGGCTAAAGAGGGAATCAACCTGACCAGAGTTGAACCGGAAGATTACAAATTCGATTATGCTACACGTATCAAAGATATTCGCACTAAAAAAGGGAATATTAATCCAACTATAGAAGTTCTTGCCACTGATGCAGAGATCTCTGCTGAAACTAAACGCTGTTTAGAATGTAACTTCATCTGTAACAAGTGTGTGGAAGTTTGCCCTAACCGTGCTAACATCGCTATCAAAGTTCCTGGTTTCAAAAATGAAAACCAGATTCTTCACCTTGATGGCCTTTGCAACGAGTGTGGTAACTGTGAAACATTCTGTCCTTACGATGGAGCTCCGTACAAAGATAAATTCACCCTTTTCTGGAGTGAACAAGATATGAAAGTAAACGGCAACGATGGCTTTATGCTTACATCCGCAGAGAACAGTGAATTCAAAGTTAGAATTAATAAAAAAATTTATTTGGTTAACTTCGATAAAACCGGTAAATTATTGAAGTGTAAATCAGATCATGCCATTGAGCAGAAAGCAGAATTCGATGCACTGATGAATATAATCTGGTGGACTTACGAAAACCAGAGATTTTTGTTTGTATAAATTATGATGTCTTTGCGAGTAATCTCACTAGTTTTCTTTCGAAGCAATCTCAATTGTTCTCAAAAATGATTGCATCGTTTGACGCTGTTGAAAGATAACTCGCAAAGACAAAAATTAGGAGGAAAAGGATAATGAAAGAAATCAGAATTATTAGTGATTCGATCCATCAGATATATGCAGCTCGAAGATTATCCTGCATCTTCCTATAGCTCCTACAACTAACTCTGAAAAAGTCTCTTCCACAGATTCTTGCATTTGACACTTTCAGAGTAATGCAGATTCATTCTTGTTAGATTGAATCGAAATATTTTTGGACATATTTAAAAAAAATAGGAGCTATAAATGAGTGATATATACAAAAAGATTAGAGAATTATCTCTTCAATATGAACAGAAAACCGCAGAATTCCTCGCAAAAATGATTCAAACCCCATCTTTCAGTATGAAAGAAAAAGATATGGTTCTTGTGATCAAAGCCCAGATGGAAAAAGAAGGTTTTGATGAAGTATGGTTTGATGGACTTGGCAGTGTTATCGGCCGCATCGGCAGTGGCAAACGCCTCATCGCATTTGATGCGCACATCGATACTGTATATCCTGGTAACCTTGAAAACTGGGATTTTCCTCCACACGAAGGTCGCATTGAAGACGGCATAGTTTGGGGACGTGGAACTTCCGATCAGTTAGGCGGAATGGCCTCTATGGTTTCCGCAGGAAAAATAATTAAAGAACTTAATTTAAATAACGAATTTACAGTACTTTTCACTGGAACAGTTATGGAAGAAGATTGTGATGGTATCGCTTGGGAACACATGATCCTGGAAGATAACATCCATCCTGAACTTGTAGTTAGTACCGAACCAACTAGTCTTAACATCTACCGTGGTCACCGTGGTCGTATGGAAATGACTATTGAAGTTAAAGGTATTTCTTGTCATGGTTCAGCCCCAGAACGCGGTATTAACGCAATCTACAAAATGGCTAAAATAGCTTTGGAAGTAGAAAAACTCAACGACCGTTTAGCACATGACGATTTCCTTGGAAAAGGAACAATCACAACCAGTCTTTTCGAATCCGGTTCTCCTAGCCAGTGTGCTGTTGCCGACTTCTCAAAAATCCAGGTAGACCGCCGCTTAACTGTAGGCGAAACTTTGGAAATTGCTGTAGGTGAATTAGAAGATTGCTGCAAGCGTGCCGGTGTTCCAGAAGCTGTTGTTAAAGTTCTGATGTATAAAGAAGAAGCTTGGACTGGTAAAGTTTATCCAGTGCAGAAATACTTCCCAACTTGGAAACTTGAAGCAGACTCTCCTTACCTTGCCGATGCTGTTGCTGCATATAAGGGCACTTTAGACAAAGATCCAAAAGTTGATAAATGGACTTTCAGTACAAACTGTGTATTCATTATGGGTAAACATCCTGAACTTAAATGTATTGGAATGGGACCTGGTGATGAAGATCAGGCACATGCACCTAATGAGATGACAAGAGTATCTGACCTTAGTGCAGCTGCTGCATTCTATGCAGGATTAGTTGCTAAGATGAATGGAAAATAGGAGAAAGCAAATGAATGAAATTATAATCAATAAAATTAAAGAACTCAAACAGCTTAAACCTGAGATGTTCGGGAAAGATTTCCTGTTAACCTGGGAAAAATCTATGGATGACATCAAAGCTACATTACTGGTAGCAGAGATCATCAAGGAGATGCACAAGAGCAATATTGCTACACGCATTTTCGACAGTGGTTTGGGAGTTTCTATTTTCCGTGATAATTCAACCAGGACTCGCTTCAGTTTTGCTTCAGCCTGTAATGCATTAGGTTTGGGAGTGCAGGATCTGGATGAAAAGAAATCTCAGATCGCTCACGGTGAAACTGTACGTGAAACAGCCAATATGATCTCTTTCATGGCAGATGTTATCGGTATTCGTGATGACCTGTTTATTCATGAAGGTGATCGTTATCAACGTGAAGTTGCAGACGCCGTTCAGTTTGGCTTTGATAAAGGAATTTTGCATCAAAGACCTACGGTTATAAATTTGCAATCTGATATTGATCACCCAACGCAATCAATGGCTGATCTAGCCAAAATCAAAGATTATTTTGGTGGATTAGAAAACTTGAAGGGTAAAAAAATAACCATGAGCTGGGCTTATAGTCCCAGTTATGGAAAACCTCTTTCTGTAGCTCAAGGTATGATCGGACTGATGACGAGATTGGGAATGGATGTTACGCTGGCTCATCCCGAAGGATATGATCTTCTTCCAAATGTAAATGAACTGGCTGCCAAACAAGCCAAAGAAAGCGGTGGCAGCTTCAAGATTACTCATGACATGAATGAAGCCTTCCAGGACGCAGATGTAGTTTGTCCTAAATCCTGGGCATCATTCGGAGTTATGGAAAAACGTCGTGATCTACTGCATGCTGGTGATCAGACAGGATTAGATGCGTTAGAAAAAGAATGCCTTCTGGAAAATAAGCAGCATATGGATTGGGAATATACTACCGATGTGGCAGCTCTTACCAATAATGCCTTGTATATGCATCCACTACCTGCCGACGTAACCGATCTCAATTGCGATAACGGTGAAGTTTCTCGTGAAATTTTCGATGCAAACTTATATGATACATATACCCAGGCTAGCTTCAAACCAGTAGTTATTACTGCGATGATCTTCCTAGCAAAAATGAAAAATCCAGCTGCAAAACTGGAAGAAATTTTAAAAACAAATAAAAAAAGATTATCCAAATAGGAGAGAGAAAATGGCTAAAAACAATAAAGAACAAGTACTTGCGAACACCATACAAAGATGTAAAGAAAGAAATATCATTATCCCAACTTATGAACAAATGAGAAACCCTGAATTAATCCCGCAAAAGGTTAAAGATGAACTCGAAAACATCGGTATGTGGGATTTAAATTCATTAAATCTGTTCCGCTTAACCTGGAAAAATGAACCACGATTAGATGGTGGTGGATTCGGCAAAGTAAACTTTGTAGAAATACCCAAAGAAATTACTGGAGTTGATGCCAGAATAATGGTTTTGGTAGGAAAATATTTTCCAACCGGTGCCCATAAAGTTGGTGCTACATTCGGTCCATTAGTAGAAAAACTGGTTCATGGAGAATTCGATCCTACAACTCAGAAAGCTTTATGGCCTTCTACTGGAAATTACTGCCGCGGTGGTGCTTATGATTCTTATCTTTTAGGTTGTGAATCGATTGCCGTTCTGCCGGAAGAAATGAGCCAGGAAAGATTTGATTGGTTGCATGAAGTAGGAGCAGAAGTATTTGCAACACCAGGCAGTGAAAGTAATGTGAAAGAAATTTATGACAAAGCGAAAGAACTTCTCGCAGAACGTGGTGATTCTATTGTAAACCTGAACCAATTCAGTGAAATCGGCAACGCTGTTTGGCACTATGCTGTTACCGGTCCTGCTATGGAAGAAGTGTTCAACCAGGAAAAAAATGAAGGCGACACGTTTGCCGGATTATTCTTAACTCAAGGTTCTGCTGGAACATTGGGAAGTGCAGAATATTTACGTGAAGTATATCCTACTTTCAAAGTATGTGCTGGTGAAGCTCTGCAATGCCCTACTCTGCTTCGTAATGGTTATGGTGCGCATAGAATCGAAGGCATTGGCGACAAACATGTTCCCTGGATCCACAACATAAAAAACATGGATATGGTGGCTGCAATTGATGACCAACCAAACATTGATATCATGAGATTATTTAACTCTGAAACTGGTCACAAACTGCTTTTGGAAAAAGGCGTTTCACAAGAAATCATTGATCAATTAGATTTATTAGGAATCTCTTCCATCGCAAACATAATGGGTGCCATCAAGATGGCTAAATATTATGAAATGACTGGGGATAAAGTTCTCTTTACCGTTGCAACTGATTCCATGGAAATGTATAAATCCAGATTGAAAGAAGAACTGGAAAACCGTGGAGAATTCACTCACGAAGATGCAGCAGTTGTTTATTATCGTGACTTGATGGATATTGGCATTGATAACATGATTGAGATGAATTATTATGAAAAGAAGCGCATGCATAACCTGAAATACTTCACCTGGATCGAGCAACAGGGAAAAACAGTAGAAGAACTTGATGCTCAATGGTATGATGAAAATTATTGGAAAGACCAGTTTGGAAAAGTAAATGAATGGGATGATAAAATCACTGAATTTAACGAAAAAACCGGACTTCTAAAAAAATACGAATAGAACATTGATTGCAATCTTGCGGATGACCTTTCTGGTTTGTACAGAAAGGCTTCCCAGGTTGTGTTAGAAATTCATTGCCGAAAAGTGTTATCATTTAAATTTGGGCAAAAAAATTCGGAGGACATAAATGTCGAAACTTGCAGTGATCGCTGTTGGTGGCAATTCGCTCATCAAAGATAAGCATCATCAAACAGTAGAAGATCAATATGATTGTATCATCGATACAGCACACCACATTGTGCGTCTAATTGAAAAAGGAATTAACGTTGTAATTACACATGGGAATGGACCGCAAGTTGGTTTCATCCTTTTGCGTTCAGAAATTTCCAAAGATCAAATCCATGAAATTCCTGTCCCATCTGCTGTGGCAGATACACAGGGAGCAATAGGATATCAACTCCAACAAGCAATTCAAAACATACTTAAAACTAAGAATATCGATAAAAATATTGCAACCGTTGTTACCCAGGTTCTGGTTGATAATAATGATCCTGCTTTCCAAAATCCTTCTAAACCAATCGGGCCGTTTTTTGGAAAAGAAGATGCAGAGAAAAAAAAAGAAAAATATAATTGGCATGTCGTGGAAGATGCTGGCCGCGGTTACCGTCGTGTAGTTCCATCTCCGCTGCCAATCGAAATAATAGAACTTGAATCAATTAAAAATCTTATCAAAAATGATTTTCTGGTCATCGCAGTTGGTGGTGGTGGAATTCCAGTTATCCGCAAAGAAAACGGTTTTCTGGATGGAGTTTCTGCTGTAATCGATAAAGATAGAGCTTCAGCGTTGCTGGCTGGAAATCTTAATGCAGATTATCTGATCATTTCTACTGCAATAGAGCAGGTTTTTCTTAATTTTGGGAAAGAGAATGAAAAAGCACTTTCTAAGATAAATTTAGCTGAAGCAAAGCAATATTGCAGAGAAGGTCATTTTGCCAAAGGCAGCATGCTGCCTAAAATGGAAGCCGCAATTCAATTCCTGGAAAACGGTGGCAAAGAAGTGATCATAACAACTCCTGAAAAACTAGCTGAAGCTGTAGATGGCAAAGCCGGTACGAAAATTGTAAACAAATAGCCATGAATTATTCCTGTCTTTCTGACAAATCTCGCACGCTGTTCTCAGGAAGAATCTCGCTTCAAAAAATTAGATGTAAAGCATGAGAGTTTCATGAGATTCTTCAAGGGTAAAGCAATAAGTTTCCTCAGAAAGACAATTGAATTAAGGTGTTTTATATGAAAGAAAATAAATGCTATTTTGAATGCACAACCTGCGGAAAGAACTATGAGCAGGATCAAGTAACCTATCTCTGCCCAAAATGTGAAAAAGAAAACATACCTGATCTTCCTCCCAAAGGTGTTTTGAAAACACTCTATCATTATGGTAAGATCAAGCATCTGGCAAAGAAACACAAACTTTTTGATAAACTGAAAGAAAAAGAGTTCCGTGAATTATTACCTATCCGTTCCGAGCGTAGTCTTTCTTGGTTAAAGGTTGGTAAGACACCACTTTATGAGATTTCCTCAGAATCGTTATCATTTACAAAAAATAAATTCAAGATCTTCTTAAAAGATGATTCTCAGAATCCCACTTATTCTTTCAAAGATCGAGCTTCGGAAGTTGTTTGTGCTGTAGCCAAAGAAAAGGGAATTGATACAATTGTGGCTGCTTCTACTGGAAATGCAGGATCATCTCTGGCTGGGATCTGTGCAGCACAAAAACAAAAAGCAATAATCTTCGCACCCAAAGCTGCACCGAAAGCAAAACTCACCCAGATCTGTATGTATGGTGCTCAACTCGTTCCTGTGGACGGAACTTATGATGATGCCTTTGATCTCAGCATCGAAGCAACCAAAAAGTTTGGCTGGTACAATCGCAATACAGCATATAATCCATTCACGATCGAAGGTAAGAAAATCGTCTCTTTTGAGATCTTTCAGCAGATGAAAAAACAACTTCCAGATAGAATTTTTGTACCTGTGGGAGACGGCTGTATAATTAGTGGTGTCTACAAAGGCTTCGAAGATCTCCTTAAACTCAGCCTCATCGAAAAAGTTCCCACAATTGTTGCAGTTCAGTCAGAAAAAAGTGATAACATTATCCGCAATCTTGATACAGATAAATTCGTTTCTAAACCTTCAGATACAATTGCCGATTCTATTGCCGTAGATATTCCGCGTAACTACTGGATGACCAAAAAGTTTATCGTAGAATATGCTGGAGAATGGATTTCTGTAAGTGATGAAGAAATTATATCGGCTTCTAAAAAATTGAGCGAATCAACTGGGATCTTCTCAGAACCAGCTGCTGCTACATCTTTTGCCGGCTTACTGAAATATGAAGAAAAAGAACTAATTGACGAAAATTCGAAAAATGTAATTTTATTAACTGGTAGTGGTTTGAAGGATTTAAATTCAGTTCAGGAAATTATTGAAATTCCTGCTCCGATCAAGAAACTGGACGATCTAAAATTGTGATTTTTTATTAATTTTGAGGTACTTATGAAAAGCATAAGAAAATTTGATGCCGTTCCCAAATTAAATGGTTCCTGGAAATTCCTGGATGATTATTCCTACCCAGATATGTTGCATGGACAATTATTTTATTCCAAATGTTACCATGGTCTCATTAAAAAAATAAATTATCCCGAAGAGTACGATTTGAGTGAATTCACTTTCGTTTCAGCTGGTGACATCCCGGGCGAAAACATTGTTCCGGAACCGGAATGCGATCAACCATTCATGGCAGAAAAAGAAGTCTTTCATTTTGGTCAGGTAATCCAGGGAATTGCTCATCCAGATAGAAAAATTTTACGGGATTTCATCAAGAAGATCAAAGTAGATTACGAAGAATTACCTGCTCTTACAGATATAAAAGAATGTCTTGATGATCCATCGAATCATTTTGGCAGAGAGATAACAATTGATCATCGGACGGGAGAAGAACCAAGATCTGAATGGCTTCACAATCATGGAGTTTATTATACTCCCCATCAAGAACAAGCTTATCTGGAACCGCAGGGAATGATCTCGAAATGGAATCCGGAAACTGAAGTGATGTTCGTTCGAGCTACTGCTCAATGTCCGTTTTTTGTGAAAGGTGGTGTGGAAGCAATTATGGGAAATGCAATCAAAGAAGCTGAGATCGAAACTTCAGAAGGAATTGGCGGTGCATTCGGTGGTAAAGAAGATTTTCCAAGTTTGCTGGCAGGAATTACTTCGCTATTAGCATTCAAAAGTGGTAAACCAGTAAAAATAGTATTAGATCGGGAAGATGATATCCAAATCACTACAAAACGTCACCCCAGTCGAGTTGAGATTGACACCTGGACAGATCCTGAAACCAAAAAGATCATGAAGATCGATATTGATTACAGATTGGATGCTGGTGCATATCAAACACTTTCTCCCGTAGTTCTGGCTCGCGGAGTTCTTCATGCTGTAAGTGGTTATAATATTCCCGATGCATTTATTCGCGGAAGATTACTACGAAGTAACACTCCATCCAATGGAGCGTTTCGTGGTTTTGGTGCTCCTCAGGCTTTTGCTGCTATGGAAGCGCATGTGGAAAACATTGCTGCTGATCTGAAGATAGAACCTCTGGAATTTCGTCAGATCAATTTATTCAAGATCGGTGATGAGTTCCCAACGACTCAGCCAATCGTAGAAGAAAACTTGAAGGATTGTCTGAATCGGGTGATCGAAAAATCTGAGTATAATAAGAAACTTACTGAATTCAAGGAATGGAACAAAACTAATAAAGACAAAAAAGGAATTGGAATTGCCGTCGGATATCATGGTGGTGGCTATACTGGAAATGGTGAAAAAGTTCTAAATTCCGAAGTTAAAGTTGTTATCACCAAAGATGCCAATGTAGAAATCTACGTTGCCAATACCGACATGGGACAAGGTGCTCATACTACACTTGCTCAAATGTTTTTCGAAGCAATCGATCATCCACGAGAAAAATGCTGGGTACAACTTCCCAATACCTGTAAGACACCAAATAGTGGCCCAACAGTTGCATCGAGAACCATTTACATAGTGGGAAATATGCTTCGTAATTTTGCAGGAGAAATCAAACAACAGCTTGGTTTTGCTAATCTGGAAGAATATGTAAAATCACATCAAAATGAGTTTCCACAAGAATTTCGCAGAAACTTCTCACCTGATCCCTCAGTAGTATTCGATGATGAAAAATATGTAGGAATTGCCTACAAAGATTATTCCTGGGCTGCTTGCGTAACAGAGATCTATTTCCATGCCGATACTTATATTGTGGAACTGAAAAAGAGCTGGAATGTAATGGATATCGGAAAAGTAGTGAATGAAAAGATCGCTATAGGTCAGGCTGAAGGTGGTATTACGCAGGGCTTGGGTTATGGATTGTGTGAATTTTTCTACAAACCAGAATTCGGCCGAATGCATGGATTTACAGACTACACATTACCCACTTCAATTGATATTCCTGAGATAGGTGTTGAGTTCATTCACACAGATAGTGAAGTAGCTAAAGGTCTGGGTGAGATCCCCATGGACTTTCCGGCACCTTCTGTCAGGAATGCAGTGATGAATGCGTTAGGTATCCAGATAAATGAATATCCCATGACACCGGAAAGAATCTTTAAACATTTGGAGAAATAATATGGTTATTAATTTTAAATTAAATAAGAAACCGGTTCAAGTAGACGTCGATCCGATGAAACGATTACTTGATGTATTACGAGAAGATTTTCAACTTTTGGGAACAAAAGAAAGCTGCGGTGAAGGTGAATGTGGTGCCTGTACAGTTCTTCTGGATGGGAAACCGGTAACCAGTTGTCTGGTTAATGCCATACATGCAGAAGGCAAAGAAGTAATGACAACTGAAGGATTGGCCGAAGAACCTTTGGGAAAATTGATTATTGATTGTTTTGATGAAACAAATGCAGTCCAATGTGGGTTTTGCTTTCCAGGTTTTTTCGTTACCTCTTTTCACTATGTAAGCACTGATGGAGAACCAAACCTGGAGAAGATCAAGAAAGCTCTTTCCGGCAACATCTGTCGTTGTACAGGTTATCAGAAAATCTTTGAATCTGTTATGCTGGCCTGCAAGAGAAAGGACAAGTAGATTTTTACTTGGATTTTCCTGAAATTCTTTATTATATTTTTTCGCAGGGAATGAAAATTGCAAACTATTAAAGCATAGTTTTAAGGCAGGTAATTTATGAAGTTTTATAAACCGGAAAATATTGAAACACTGGTGCAGTCAATTGACGCACAAAGCAGTAACCGTTATTATCTGGCCGGTGGAACAGACATCAACGTACAAATAAAAAATGGCATGATCAAAAATGCCGAAATCATATATATTAATCATATTCCAGAACTATTTGGAATTTCGGAATCGGCAGATTTTATTCATATCGGAGCAACAACTACTTTTTTTGATATCATCAAATCCAATCTCATTAAAAAGCATCTACCCTATTTTCAAAAATCGCTGGAAGCATTTGCGTCTCCCCTTTTACAAACCTCTGCTACTATTGGAGGGAATATAGCTAATGGCTCACCAACAGCAGATGTATTGCCGCTGCTGCTGGTTACAAAAGCAAAATTGGAATTAACCTCTAATTCCGGAAATCGACAGATTCCTTTCGACATGTTCTTTACCGGGTACAAAAAAAATGTGATGCATCCCAATGAATTGATCTCCAGTATTATCATCAGCAAAAATGCGGAAAAGGGTTATCAAAATTTCTATGAAAAAGTTGGAGCAAGAAAAACACTTACAATTGCGAAAGTAGCATTGGCAGGACTCAAAAAAGAAACTGCTGAAAAAAATGAAGAGATTATTTTAGCAGTTGGCAGTTTGAATGAATATCCACGTCGTTTATATAAAATTGAAGAATATGTGACCGGTAAAAAACTAACTGAGATCGATTATAAAAAAGTAGATGAATTACTGCAGCAGGAGATCACACCAATCACAGATCTGCGTTCCGACAAAGAATATCGTTATCACGTTTGTGTAAATTTGATCAGAAGTTTTTTGAATTTGTAATATTTTTTCAATACTCATTCTTTATTATCCTAGAAAAATATACTAAATTGCAATCAGCTTGACAAGAATACACTTCAATTTCATTAAGTCTTTGAAAATTGTAAGTTTAGCAATTCTCAAACTAAACGCATTTATGGAGGAATGTTAGGATGAACATTTACGTAGGCAATTTGTCTTACAAAATGAGGGATGAAGAACTGAAAGAGTTATTTGCACCCTTTGGTACTGTAGCAGAGTGTAAAGTAATTATGGACAGAGATTCAGGTCGCTCAAAAGGATTTGGTTTTGTGGAAATGCCCGAGCAGGCAGAAGGTGAAGAAGCCATCAAAGAACTTGATGGTAAAGATATCGATGGCAGAGACTTAAGAGTGAACGTTGCCAAACCAAAGGAAGATAAACCCCGCAGAAGAGAGCGGTACTAATAAACTGAGTTATTTATTATTTCCGTTCCGAACATTTTAATTAATTTTTTGGAACGGAGATTTCAAATTCAGTATTCAAAGAACACAAAAAGGATGTAATTTTGGCTAGAAATAATTATCAATATGAAAAACGGCAAAAGCAACTGGCAAAACAGAAAAAGAAAGAAGAAAAACGATTAAAGAAATTAAACAGAAAACTAGGAATTGAAGAAGAAAACCCTGAAACCAGCAGCGAAGAAGAAGAAGATGATGATGATGATTCTGAGGAGACTGAAGAAAATGATGAGGACGAGGACGAGGAAGAAGATTAAGTAAAATCCTTTTTGTACTTCGAATTTCGCACCTCTGAATTTATAACAAATTTACTCAGGCACTATGTACTCCCGTACTTTCGAACTTCCTATTTTTGCATACTGTACTCCTGTACTTCGTACTTTTTTTCCACTTATCCACGTACACGCTTACTCGCCTTCCCCAATTTACCACACACCGTTAAATTATTTTGTATTTGACAGATAGACTTCATAACTACAATTTTGGATATATTCAGTTTATTATTTATTGAAGAAAATTAAAAAAGTATTCATCTACAAAGAATAATTAGATACAATGGTAAAAACAATAATTGTGTAATTGTGAATGTGTAAGGAGGTTTCTTGAAACCAATTATATTTCCAGATTACATTTCAGTTGAATCTATTGAACAAATGATCAATAATTTTTATACTGAATCAAAGCTATCAAGTAATAAAACAATCACTTTTGATTTTTCAAAAACAAAATGGATTTGTTTCTATGCGGCATCTCTAATTTTAAGTTGGATATTGTTTCTGTTGGATGAAAAACAAAAACAAATTAATATCGAACTACCTGAGGAGCATGAAATTTCAAAACAAGTAAAAAAGGTTTTAATTAATTACGGAATATTATCAATATTAAAGAACAAAGGAGCAAATGTTGATTATTATCTTGCTGAAAGAGATAGTGGATTTCCAATATATCTATTTGATAATAAATCATTCAAGGATTATCAAGCAGTGTGGGAAAAGACAGAATCACTACGTGAATCATTTATTATTAATAACTATTTAAAAACATTTGAGAAACAAATATTAGAAGATGTTTTTGATGTTATAGTCCAAGAATTAATTGAGAATGCATTAAACCACGGTAATAGAAACAATATATATTTTGGTATGAATATCTCTACTTCATATTCAAAAACATCGAATCAGGAATACTTAACTCAACAATACGATAAAAACACAAAATATGTTGAAATAATAATTGGAGATTTAGGTAAAGGTATTGTAAAAACAATAAAACCAAATTATCAAGAAGATTATAAAATACCATTTAACTGTGATGTTAAGACTTTGAATAAATCGGATAAAATTGCAGCATATGCATTTGATTTCTTTTCAACATCTGATGAAGAAAGCCGAGAAAAACGAATAAGAGATACATTATCCGAAAAAAGTAATATTATCAGTAGTAAAATACATGCAAACGATATTGCCACTGGACTTTTCTGCGTATTAAAAGAAGTACAAGAAAAGAAAGGTCAGATAATTTTAAGGAATCCAGAGTCCCTTATATCAATAAATTATTATAGTAAACTTATACCTAAGGGAATTTTACATAATTTAAAAAAAACTAAAATTCAAAAACTTTTACAAATACCTGGAGCACACTTTATTATTCGTATTCCTCTTATTGAAAAATTTAAAATTCAAACAAGCTATATTCAAAAACCATCTTCAAAACAAATTATTGATTTTAACAATGTTAATTTTATTAGTGCATTTGAAGAAAACATTAAACATCCCACTAGCAAATTAATAGATAAAGCTTTGAATGAAATTAACAAATCAATTAAAAGCAAAGCAAACTCAGAGGAAGGAATTATCTTCATACCCTCTCCACCGGTTGATTTAAAAAGCCGAGATATGGCAGTATTTATTGCTGGATTACAGCTTATTTCTAATGATAGTCTTTTATTTATTTGGAACTTTAGGATAGCGCAAAATATCTTCAATGACATTTCTAGTATATATCCAAACAATGAGTTACCTGGTGTGTTTTTTGGAAACATATATGAGAATACCTTTTCATCTGTTGGTAAAAAAACTAAGTTAATTGATGATTGGTTTTTACCAAAGTCAAATAACGCACAACTTAGGTCATTGGATATTGATGTGATTCAAGAAATTTTTAAACAACAATTAAAATCACTTAAAAGAGAAATTATTAGGAAGATTACTAAAAAAGATGTCTTACATAATAACGGATTATACTTAATAGAAAAGAAGTATTATACAGAAAAATTTTATCAAATTACTTCATTACTTGATGATTTTCATTTTTCAAAATTATGTGCAGAATGGATATGCAATACAATAATTATTTCAGAATTAAAGTTTAATAATATTGTTGTCATTAGTAGAAGCGTTAGTGAAATTGCTCACCAGTTAAAGAGTTTATTATCATATTCAAATTTTGAGATAAATATTATAAATGTATCTGATTTAAAAACGTATGATGAAATAAAAAAAGAAACAAAAAACATCTCTAAGCAAAAATCACTTATTATTACAAATGTTATTTGTCGTGGGGAGACAATAAAACGCTTTGTAGAACCATTATCTTATAGATTAGATATTGAGAAAATTATAACTATTGTTGATGCTAGAATAGAGTTGTTGGATCTTCTTGGAATCAACATTTTATCAATCCACAAAGATCCAATAAAATACTATAAAGATAATGATGATATCCCTAAAAAAATACAGAATAAAGAAATTTATTTAATTGATGAGAAAACGATTGCACCAACTTTGCGTATTAGACCTATAAACAAGAAATTTAGAGCGATAGATACTTCAATAGAAACGTTTCGTAGTATAAACAAATCGAATTCATTATTATCAAGGCATATTGAATTTAAAGGTAATCATTTTAATCTGTTCTTTAACTTAAACAAATTTTTTCAGAGCATGGAATTACAAATTAAGAACAAAATAAGAAATTTAATTAACAATATTAATGAGAAAGATAAAAATACAATTATTAAAACCTTTTTCTACGATCCTAATGATGATTTATTATTTTTACAAGATTTAATTTTATTTGATTTCAATTCACCTCAAAAAATAACATTGAATGAATTATTTGCTCCTGAAATTCCAGAACTAGAATCTAATACAAATTTAAAATGTTTGATTATTATACCAGCTTCAATAAATGGTAAAATTGCTAGGTTAGCTATAGAATACATTTCCAGATTACATCCAAAAGAGATATATTTTCATAGTATTTTGTCAAGGATGAGGCCACGTGATCAAGCATTTTTGCAATCAATAACTACATATAATAATATTAAATTATTTGTTAGTTTTTCATTAGAGGTCAGGATACCAGCATTTGGTAAACATAATTGTCCCATTTGTTTAGAATCAGCAAAATATAAAAACATTTTAAATAATCTTCATTCAAATGGACATCAAATGAATGAGGAAGAAATTGATATTATAGATAAACTTGTTTCTAAAAAGATTGAAAAACTTGATGTACTTGATATGAATAAACCAGAGAATTATAATAGTGATTATAATACAACTGAAGATATAGTTAGGAAGATGGAAATTAGATCTTTATATGAGAGTTCTGAATATAATATTGAGTCACGAAGAAAACTGAGTAAAGTATTAAATAATAGTAATGCTCTATATCTGTTTTCTGAAATAGTGAATGAAGAATTTCTTTCAGATGAATTCACGCCTGATATAATTCGAATGAGGTTATACAATGATTTCGAAAAACTAATTTCAAAACTTATGGAAATTTTAGAACAAAATAATGGAGAAGTAAATATATCAAAACATTTAAACACATTAATGCATTTAATTCCAAATGAAACAAATTTTAAAATCAGTTTTCTCTTCTCTAAATATTCAAATTCGTTAAATATAATTGAAGAAATTTGCCTGTCATTATTATTAAAAAATAAGATATTTAATTATGAACAAAATATATTTCATAATTCTAAAATTGTTGATAATGTAACAACAAAAAGGATATTAAAGACAATTGAATCGACAGAGTCTTATATTCAATCAAAAAAACAATTGAGCAATTACAATATAAAGGAAGATAAGGCTACAATAGAACCATTTATTGATTTATTTGCTTCATTAATTCGTTCAGAAAGACTTTTTAGAGATAGAACAAAGGAATTGTCTTCTAAACCAATCCTTTCAAAAGATGATATAGAATCACTAACAAGTATTGACTCAGATTGGAGTGAGTTTTTTAAAATAATAAATAAATTAAGAACATCAGTAATTGGAAATAATCTATTAAATAGATATACCATATATAATGAAATTTTTTATAAACTGAGCAAATTAGTAAAGGAAATTCGAAAACAAGCTCTTTTATATGAAAAAAATCGTGATATATCTGAATTCTCATTGTTAATTCTACAATCTTTTGAACAAATAAAAAATGAAATTGAAAAATTAAAAAAGCAAAATTCAATGTTAAGATTTTCTCCAAGTGATTTTTATAATATCATGGGCTGCAAACTTATAACAAAAAAAGGAAAAGAAATTGAAATAATAAATTTACCAAAAGAAAATAATGAGAGAAGAAAACTTCCATCCTGGGTTTTTGGTGAAAAAAAACATTTCTTGAATATATTTAATGGTATAAAAAATAATTGGAGTAAGCATTGTGAAGAAATCAAATCACCAGTAATATTCAAAATAAGTGAACAAAATCACAGTGTTCATTTTGAATTTATTGATAGTTGTAAAGGTAAGATAAATAAGAATAGTAAGGGTACAATAGAACAAATTAAAAAATATTGTGAGACCTATGGTTGTAAGCTTGATATAAACAATCATTTTGAATTTGATTCCATTGAATGTCATTGTGTTAGAATATCAATGATTGTATTTGAAGATTTAGGAGGAGAATAATGGAGTACTTTAAAGAACCATTAAAAATATTAATAATAGATGACGATGAAAGAGTGTTTAAGGATATCACAATGAGAATATCTACACTCAATTACCATATAGAATCATACTATTAAAATCCAAATAAATATGTCATAAGCATTAACAAACCAGATACAATTTATAAAGTTGAATATATTGAAAAAATAAAAAGTGAACATGAAATAGGAAATCCTAAAGTCAAGAATATAGATTATACTTTTTATTCAGAAGTTGATATAATTTTTTTGGATTTAGAACTTGAAACTGAAAAAGTATCAAAAGTTATGTATAATCGAGAAGATCTTGCTGGGGGAACAATTTTTTTACCGTATTTCAGAATTAACTTTCCTTGGATACCTGTTATATGTATCTCAAGATTGTTTGATCATAAAGAAAGTAGTTATTTCAGTTCAGTTGCTGGTAGTTATGGTTTTGATGGATATTTACATAAAGATAGTTTATATGAAACTGTTAAAGAAAGTAAAATAAATAAAGAAGAAAAGAATAGAGACAATTCATTACAAAACTGTGAACTAATCGATACTAAGCTTTTTAATACTATTATAAATAATGCAAAAGAACACAGAATTTGTTATCAAACTGATTATTCGTATACTAAACACACAAATCAACTGAAAATTGAAGTTCAAAATAAAATTAAAACCCTACTTAATTCTGCTGAATATTCTGAGTGGAGGGAATTGCTAAAAATAGCTTTTTTTCCATTTAATAAGATAGAAATAGAACCTATATCTGGTGGTTATTCAGGTGCTTTAACTTTTAGGATTACTGCAAGAATTAGTAAAATGAATGAGCAATCAGAAAGTGCATGGTTATTAAAATTATCAAATAGACCAGATAAATTACACCAAGAAATTATTAATCATTATTCATTTCAACGATCAGGTTTACCATATGCGAGATCAGTACAATTATTATGGAGGGGTGTTGTTGAAATATTTAATATTTCATGCATTATATACAAATTTGCTGAAGGTACTGATACTTTGAGTAACATATTAACTGTTAATAAAAATACAAAAGAAGAACTCATAAAACTTAAGTCGCTTTTCGGAACAATTTACAATAAAGAAAAACGTAAAACTAATCGTTTAATTGCGTTAGAACCAATAAATCTTCTACAAGAACCCGATAAAGTAATTGATAGTCTAAAAGAAAATAGAATTAATTTAAAGGTTTTATCAGAAATAAAAAATAGTTTTTTTGATGAATTTGTTGAGTACACATCTTGTTGGATTCATGGTGACCTTCACACAAAAAATATTCTTATTGGAGAAAGAAATGTTCTCATTGATTTTGCGAGAGCGTGCATCGGTCCATTTGTTTATGATATTGCAAAATTTTCTTGTGATTTACTTTATCATATTGATGAATATAGGGAAACTGATATCCTATTCTTGAGTAAGAATACAAAAATGAAAGATATAATTTCTGAATTATTTAATATCAATGAGCTAACAGAAGGAGATAGACTACTTTTTAGGATTTTTGTGATTTTTGAATTGGCATCATGTTTATACAAAGATTATGATGACGAGAATAGACTAAAAAAGTTTAGAAAATGGATAACAAAATTTCTTAAATCTATAACAATTAATCAAAAACAATTAGTCATAAAAAAATAATGAAAAAACTAATCAGCTTCAAACTGGCTGGGACAATAACAATAGCAATAATTACATTATTGATCATCTTCCAAATTCTGGTTTTAATTATTCCTTTGGACTATACTGCCTTTTAAGCCATTGTCCAAGACCATCCAAACCTGGAAACAAAACCCGTTCCGTAATATTAGCCTGATCCAGTTTATCACGGATTTCCCATTTCAGTTCTTTTGGAATAATTATCTTCTGCCACATATCAGGATGCTGCTCCAGCCAAGCATCTAAAACTAAACTTGGGTTAGATGCAATCGAGAAGAATGCAAATTGGTTAATAAAACGATCATCTATAGAAGGTGGTTCTATGAATAGCACAAAATCCTCTTTGCAAAGAGTATCCAGTTCTTTGAGTGAGGATATATGTTCAACTAATAATTTCACTGTGAGTACGTTGGCTCCTTCTTTGCGAAGTTCATCTCGTAAAACCTCCGGTAACACACGATTTAATTTTACATAATTCACTGCCCAGATTACACCATCCAGATCGAATTTATCGATATTGGCTGTAGCAAAATGCATGGCAACATAAGGTGAATACGTCCAATCCAGCAAACGAGTTGGAAGTCCATGATGCTGAGCTATAGAAAGCCAGTGCCAATTAGAGTCTTTTTCCACAACACTCTGGTGAGCATATTTACTGAAATTACGAAGAAGGTGATGTTCAAGTCTGGCATAATCGCCACCTAACCTAATTAATGTAGTTTCCAGTTTATACTTTGAATCTGAAAGTCCTCGAAATGCATAGCGTGAGCGGAACCTGCCGAGAGTGGGATTCCAGGAATCTTCAAAAATTTTTTCCTGCAGATCATTATAACTCGTTACCCTGTATTCGTTTTGATTCATCATCTTCCTCACTTTATATTGAAAGGCTTCTATCGACTTTTCATTCTGCTGAGCACTTTCAAGGTTTCTTTCATCTCAAACTCACCTTTCATTCCAACTCAGAAAGTGTCAATAGAATGAATTTGAGGAAGAGATTTTTTTAGAGTTTACTCCTCTACATTCAAATGATCTAAAAAGAATTCCAAAGAACCTTGATCGAAACGCAGTCGATTACGAGGATCAAAAGATTTGTTATCTTTATCACGCAATTCCAAGTGCAAATGAGATGCTTTGCCGCTATTACGAATATTACCTGTAAGCCCGGTAATACCAACAACAGTATCTCTGCCAACTTCCTGCCCTAATTTTACATAAGCAGCGTTCATGTGAGTATAGATACTGGAAATTCCTTCCGGATACAAAATTCTAACGGTTATTCCGTATTCGATCTTCATGGTTTCTTTTGTCCCATCCGGCTTTGTATATTCTACTTCTACCAGATAATGCGGATTATCACTAACTTCAGTTACAATACCGTAATCTGAAAGTGGATAAACGGGAGTGTTTTCCGGCACAAAAAGGTCGATTCCTTCATGAATCCTTCTTTTCGCTTTAGATCCCCGTTTACAGCCATAATGATCGGTCCACAAATTATTAATATATTTTTCGATCAATTCCTGAAAGTTTAAACCATCATTAAAAGGAGATTTATAATGATTGAAATTATCTATGAATTGCTTTGATACAAGAATTGTTGGTTCATCTATGGATTTGGGTGACAGCTTTACAAGCGTGCTGTCCTGCCAGCTTATTATCGTAAGATTATCTATTTTTTTCTTAAGATGCCGTATCACAACTGCATCGATTATTATAATTATCAGCATCAGCAATATTATTACTGTTCTTATTATGAATCCTGTGTTTGATTTCATTTAAACCTCTCAAATTTAACTTGATACAAAATTCAAAGTAGGGTTCTATTTGGCAATAGTTTTGTGAGCATATAAATTATTCATTCTGAAACTCATTACATAAGGATTCGTAAATAATAATTCATCAATTTTCGCACGACTATCATCTCTGTTTCCAAATGGTTACAATAACTGAAGTTATAATAGTTCATTATTCTTGACAGTAAAACCTTGCTATAAATATTTGTTCGTTCTCGATCATAAGTTATAGAAGAATAAAGGAGAAAGCATGAAAACTGTTGCACCGAAAGCTGATCAGATTCAGCAAGACTGGTATTTGGTAGATGCAACTGATATGGTATTGGGAAGACTTTCTACAAAGATCGCGTCCATTCTGCGTGGAAAGAACAAACCCTATTTTAGTCCACATTTAGACACCGGTGATTATGTAATCGTAGTAAATGCAGAGAAAGTACGTCTTACCGGAAATAAAGAACTTCAAAAAACATATCAGAGATATAGTGGTTATCCTGGTGGAAGAACAGAAATTCCATTTGCCAGAATGCTTCAGGAAAAACCAGAAGAAATTATTACACACGCAGTAAAAGGTATGCTTCCTAAGAATATCCTGGGAAGACAGCTAATCCAAAAATTAAAAGTATATGCCGGCAATGAGCATCCACATGGTGGTCAAATGCCTAAGGCATTGTCTTTATAAATCAGGGAGAAATTTGAATGCAATATTTTGATGCAATCGGAAGAAGAAAGAACTCTGTAGCAAGAGTGCGTTTAACCCCCGGAACTGGTAAAAGAATGGCCAATGATCGTACAATGAAGAGTTATCTTGGAAGAGAAACTCTGGAAATGATCATCGAACAACCTCTTAAGCTTGTAGGTCTATCCGAACAGGTTGATATCACTGTGAATGTAGATGGTGGTGGACTTTCCGGTCAAGCTGGCGCAATTCGTCATGGTGTATCTCGTGCTTTAATCAAATATGATGAAGACCTTAGACCAGCTTTGAAAAAAGAAGGATTCCTAACTCGCGACCCACGCATGGTAGAAAGAAAGAAGCCAGGCCGACCAAAAGCGAGAAAAAAATTCCAATTCTCAAAACGTTAATATCAATTTTTCAGAGTCAGATTCTTTTATAGAATCCGGATCTGATAATAATAGTAAAGGACTAATCTGCCTGCGATTTGCAAGACGGTGTCCGGCAGCTGCCGGATTAAATTGCACATAAACACAAGCAGCGAATATAACCGTAAACAAGGAGAAAGTAAATGTCTGTAGTCACAATGAAAGCTCTATTAGAGAGTGGAGTTCACTTTGGCCATCAAACCCATAAGTGGAATCCCAAAATGGATAAATTTATCTTCATTAAAAGAAACGGCATCCACATCCTGGACCTGAAACAAACTCTTGATGCTGTAAATGAAGCTTATATGTTTATCAAAGATGTAGTAAGCAAAGGGGATAACGTCCTTTTTGTTGGAACAAAAAAACAAGCTAAAGAAGCGATTGAAACTGCTTCCAAAAAATGTAGTGCTTTTCACATCAGTAATCGCTGGTATGGTGGAATGCTTACTAACATGTCAACCATTCGTAAAAGCATTGCTAAACTCGATTATTTCGAGCAAATCACTGAAGATGGCACCATTAACAGCTTCACCAAATTAGAAGCAACCAAGATGAAGAAAGTTTACGACAAGATCGAACATGGCCTTGGCGGTATCCGCGATATGGATCGTCTTCCAGGTGCAATTTTTGTTGTAGATATTCTTAAAGAAAAGATTGCAATCCACGAAGCCAAGATCCTTGGAATTCCCATTGTTGCAATGGTAGATACCAATGCTGATCCTGACTTGGTAGATTATGTAATTCCTTCTAACGATGATGCGATCCGTGCAATCCATCTTATCTCTGATATTATGGCAAATGCAGTTATCGAAGGTAAACAATCTCTTCTTGAAGGTGCTGACATTAAAGCTCCAACAGCAGAAGAAACAGCAAAAGTAGAAGAAGTAAAAGAAGAAAAAGCAGTCAAAGCTCCTAAGAAAGCAAAAGCTGCCAATCCAATAAAAGCTGAAAAAGAAACTAAATAAATTTAGGATCTTTTGATCCCAAACAAGGAGAGACTTTTGCAGGTCTCTTCTTGTTGTATAAATCAGAAAAACACAGGAGATAGATAATGAGTATTTCTGCAAAAACAGTAATGGAATTAAGAGCTAAGACAAATGCCGGTATGATGGATTGTAAAAAAGCTCTTATTGAAACAAATGGAGATATGCAGGCTGCTATCGATTACCTTAGAGAAAAAGGTATTAGCAAAGCTGCAAAAAAAGCTGGTAGAATTGCAGCTGAAGGCCTTGTCTTCAACGCAATTTCAGCTGACAATAAAATTGGTGTAATGGTTGAATTCAACTCTGAAACAGACTTTGCTGCTAAGAATGAAGCATTCTTAAAGTTTGGTGAAACTCTGGCACAAGTTGTTCTGGAAAACGACATCAAAACAGTTGATGAACTTAAAGCTATAGAAGTTGAAGGTGAAACTATAGAAACAAAATTGAATATCATGATCGCTACAATTGGCGAAAACATGAATATTCGTCGTTTTGAAAGAGTAGTATCTGACAGCTTTGTAAGCACATATCTGCATATGGGCGGCAAAATTAGCGTTATCTTGAATTTACAAGGTGAAGCAACAGAAGAAAATATGAACAAAGCAAAAGACATTGCCATGCATGCTGCTGCCATGGCTCCGGATTTCTTAGTGAAATCTGAAGTAACACAAGATATATTGGATAAAGAAAAGCGTATCTTAAGAGCACAACTTATTGAAGAAGGCAAACCAGAAAACATTATCGACAAGATCTTAATCGGTAAAATGAATAAGTTCTTCGAAGAAAATTGTTTATTGCATCAGAAGTTTGTAAAAGACGATAAGATCACAGTAGAAAAATATGCAGGTGACCTAAAAGTTGCATCTTTCATCCGCTATAAACTGGGTGAAGGTTTAGAAAAAAAATCTGAAGATTTTGCAGCAGAAGTTGCAGCTCAGATGAATGGCTAATTGTTAATTAAACGGGAGCATGATTATGCAAACATATAAGCCGGAAAAAATTCATAATATCATTTTTAAATTAAGTGGCGAAGTGCTGGCTGGTAAAAAAGGTTTTGGTATAGACTTGGATAGAGTTGATGAATTGATCAAAGAGATCATCACTGTAAAAACACTCGGGTACAGTATTGGAATCGTATTGGGTGGTGGAAACTTCTTTAGAGGAGCATCGAAGATCGGAAGTAAATTAGACAGAGTTGCAGCAGATAGTGTTGGAATGCTGGCTACAATTCAGAATGCTCTGATTCTAGTTGATCTATTAAGAACAAAGAATTGTCGAACCGAGATCTATTCATCTATCCAGCTTGAAAAAATCGCCAAATTCTACACACCAGATAGAGCTAAAACTTCTATGAATGAAGGCAAAATATGTTTCTTCTGCGGAGGAACTGGAAATCCATTCTTCACCACAGATACAGCAGCCGTTCTACGTGCTATAGAACTTGAAGCAGATATCGTATTTAAAGGCACAAAAGTAGATGGCGTATATACTTCTGATCCTGTAAAAAATAAAAATGCCAAATTCATCAATGATATTACTTTTGATGAAGTATTAGATAAAAAATTAAAAGTTATGGATATGACAGCCTTCTCTCTGGCACGTGAATACAACATGCCGATCAAGGTTTTTAATATTGATAAAAGAGACAACCTGAAAGAAGCAATTCAAAGTAATAAAGTAGGAACATTCGTACATGCATGAAGCTTGTGCAAATGATTAATTCGGATAATTGAAAACTTGAATTAGGAGACATGATGGAAGAACTCATATTAACCATGGAAATGAAGATGGAAGATGCTTTCACTTCATTATTAAGCAGATTTTCCAAGACTAGAACCGGTAGAGCAAATGCCTCCGCTCTGAATGACATCAGAATCGATTATTATGGTGCAACTACACCTATCAAACAGCTTTGTAATATCTCTATTCCAGAACCTCGTTTAATCGTAGTTCAGCCCTGGGATAAATCTTGTCTTTTAGAAATTGAAAAATCTATCCTGGCTTCCAATATTGGCGTAACACCAGAAAACGACGGTAATGTGATCCGCCTTCCCTTCCAACCTCTCACCGAAGAAACACGACGAGATATAGTGAAGCAGGTGAAGAAGATGACAGAAGAAGGAAAGATCGAAATTCGCAACATCCGCCGTGAAGGAAATGATTCAGCAAAAAAAATGGAAAAGAACGGTGAAATCAGTGAAGATGAGCAAAAGAAAGCTCTGAAAGAGATTCAGGAACTCACCGATAAATGGATTGAGAAGATAGGCGAAGCATCTTCTTCTAAAGAAAAAGAAATAATGGAAGTTTAATAAATCCTTTCAATCTAAAGGATAAACGGAAGTTAGTACTCCTTGGAGTTATTGGAGAGGAGAGCATATGGCTTTTGTAATAACATCAGAATGCGTGAAATGTGGTGTTTGCATCGATGTGTGTCCTACTTCTGCTATCGAAGAAGGTGACGAGTATTACGTTATCAATTCAGCTTGTATCGATTGCGGTAGATGTATGGATGTATGTCCTATAGATGCTATCAAAGGTATGAAGATCAATGGCCAGTAGGTCGTAAACTAAATGTATTATTTAAAAGGTTCTGTTATTTTGCAGAACCTTTTTTTTATTTACTTCATCATTATTCTAAAATCAATTCACAAAAACTTTGCCAGGATAACTTATCACTCTCTTCAAGCGTATATCTATTGATCTCAGTTTTATCTAATTTAAAGAACTCAGTCAAAGCTGATGCAAGATCTTTTGGATCCATTGAATTTGCGACAATTCCGGTTTTCCCTTCTTGCACGATTTCCGGTAGTCCTCCAACCGGTGTAACCACCACACCTTTACCAAAGCTGAAAGCGATCTGAGCAACCCCGCTTTGTGTGGCTTGTTTATATGGTAAAGCCAGTACGTCAGCTGCCAGAAAATATTTTTCTACTTCTTCGTTTGGTACAAATTCACGGATAAAAGTTACTTTGTTTTTGATTTTCAATTTATCGATCAAATCGCAATATTGCTTTGCATCACCATACACTTCTCCCACAATTAAAAGTCGTGTATTCGGCAATTTTTCAAGAAGTTCAGGGAATGATTTTAGAAGTAGACCCAATCCTTTATACTGCTTAATATAACCAAAGAATAATACAATTTTTTCATCTGTAAATCCTAAAGCTTTTCTTGCTAATTCTTTAGTTATTTTTCCTTTTTTGTAGAACGAATAAGTTGGATGGAAAGCAGAGATTATTTGTTTTTGTGGGAAGAGTTTTTCTGCGTTTTCTTGAACAGCTTTAGAAAGTGTAACGATTGCATCACTGAATTTCATCGCGTGTTTGGTCATTTTTTCTGCAAGCAGCCATTTTTCATGAGATTCCAGATTGTGTGTAATTGATATTACTCTTGTTCTAATCTTTTTACAGATCTGCTTTGCAACAAAATTATAAGCTATGGCTGTGAAAGGGATCCAATAGTTGAAGATCACCAGATCAGGTTTGAAGTTAATAATTGAATTTGCTGTTTTTGAAAATGTGAATGGGTTGTAAGGTGTAAGTAATCGTTTGCTGGGTATTTCAAGGAATTCACTACTTTCATCAAATTGTGTTTTACCAGGAAAGATTAAAGATGGATACTGCTGAATAAAATTAACACAGAGCAGTTCATTATTTTTAGATAATTCCTCAGCCATTTGAGATGTGAATTGAGCGATTCCACCTCGAAACGGATAGAACGGACCAACGATTGCGATTTTCATTTTATACCGATTTCACAATAATCAGTGAAGCAGCTACTCTACCTGCTTTTCCTGCTTCTTCCGATAAGCTTTTACTTCATCATCGCTAATTATCACCCGCTGCAGAAATTCATCGTATTCCAGGTCTGGGCATAATTCTGCAATACTATTGATGATCTCTAACATTCCAGGAAAATTCAATGCAAATTCAAATGTTTTTTCTGCTTCATTATCAAGGTATTTTATTCGGATCATCTTGCGTTTAGAATCATTCAATTCCATCTTTTTCATGGCATTCCATGCTATTTTTACACTGAATCTGCCAATAAAATTGAACGAAATCCCCTGTTCTCTAAATGAAATTGCATTAAGAGAAAAAATATTCTTCAAAAGAGAATTTAGTCCCAGGAACATCAAGGCAAAAGGCAGATATTTTTGAAATTTGGATGAATCAGAATGAACTTGGGTAAAGACGATCCAAAGTGAATATCCAATAATAAGCAGAGCCAGAATTATCGTAAACCAGCGTAAGAACTGATTGAATTTATAGGATCGTGGCAAACCTCTTGTTTTGTTTATATCGATCAGATTTTCTGTATTACTCAAATTTTCCTCTTCAATATCATGATCTATTCGTAGCTGCCACGCTTGAGCTCTGCCAATACAGATTCCGGTGCAGTATAAGGACCAAAAATTTCCAGATCATATCCTTCTCCATGAAAATCGCTGCCGCCGGTGCGAATAAGATTATTTTCCTGAGCAATTTCATTGTAATGATATACTGTTTCATCATTGCATTTGGCATAGAAAACTTCTAATCCATCAATGCCGTAACCGATTAATTCATAGATTAATCTATCGTCACCCATTGTGTAAGGATGAGCCAAAACACTTACCCCGCCTGCTTCTTGAATTGTCTTGATAGCTTTCTCGGAAGAAGGTGCATATTTCGGAACATAAGCATAGCAGTGATCTCCAATATGATTATCAAAAACTTCATACTTATCAGAGCAGTATCCCTCTTCGATCATTGCTCTGGCAATATGAGGTCTACCCAGGTAATTATTCCTGCCGGCAAAAGATTTCACCTTTTCAATATTGATCTTAATTCCCCGTTCATTCAACTTCTGTATAATTGTTTCGGCCCTGCCATAACGGCTATCGTAAATCCTTTTCATTAAATTAAGCAAAGCTTCATTTTCCAAATCGAAATTATAGGCTAAAATGTGAACATCACGGTTTCTATGAGCGGTGCTTATTTCTACTCCCGGGATCAAAGTAATACCTTGATCGGCTGCATAATCTTTCACTTGCAAAAAACCATCGATATTATCGTGATCGGTAATAGATATAACGTCATATCCTCGCTCTATTGCCAGTTGTACCACTTCTTCGGGTGAATACAACCCGTCTGAAAAATTAGTGTGAATATGTAAATCAATCTTCTTCATTAAATCCTTTTTCCTTTTTTTCTTAATATTCTCTGCACTTTGGAAAAAACAGATGAGTATATTTGTCAATCTAAATGTGCAAATGAGAGTCTTAATGTTATAATTGGTATAAGATTAGGAATTTTACACAGCAACAATTTCTTTGAAACTAGATTCAGGTTACGAAGTTCGTCTATTTAACTTTTAATTATAATAATTCAAACCATTTTAAAGATTCTATTTCAACAACAGCATTTTATTAACTGCCAGTTCCTTCTCTTCTGAAACAAGCTTATATAGATAAACACCAGATGGACACGATCTGCCAAGATTATTAGTTCCGTTCCATTCTACAGAAACTTGGTGATTTTGTGAATGAGTGATTGGGAGATATACCACCTCCTGCCCTTTGGAATTGAAGATCTGAATTTCTAAATTCTGATCACTGATATCAGAAATCTGAAAACTAATTTCTGTGGATGGATTGAAGGGATTTGGATGGTTGGAAAGGTTATAGTAATATGCAGGGATTTCAACTTCATTAACATCAGATTGTATGTAACTATCGAAAACAAATTCGTAAAAATAAGTACTATCTGGTTCTATCGTTAATGTTGTATCCAAAGAAGCCAGAGCAGCAAGGTGAATATTAAAATTATAATTTAAACCAGGTAAATTAGCATAAAAATAACCCACTTCATTTGTATAAATATCATCATAGTTGTTACCTAAATGTGGAGAATATTCCAGAAAAACATTTTCTACGGGATTCATTTGTGAATCAAAAACATACCCATTAAAAATTCCAGCAGAATTTAAAGAAAATGGATTGGAACCCATTGTTGGTTGATTTTCCTTAACAAGCAGAAAAAACTCACTGACAAACGGCGGATACGGATCATCATCCCAAAAAACTGCTCTTGTCAAAGATTGATCGGGATCAGGAGGATTTACAAAAGTTCCGGAACCAAAAGTAATTTCATCTTCCAAATAACTAAAGCCATGAAAAAAGATGGTATCATTTGAATGATCGAAAATAAACGGTGTTTCAACATCATCTTGATTAACCACATAAATAAGATCATCATTGGGGGTGATGCCATCCACAAAATACACAGTTGAAGAATTGGAACTTATCCAACTTCCATCAAAGTACGGTTCTCCAATTTGATAATAATCAAATATTTCTATAGTCCATGTGCTGTCGGTAAAAGCAAATTCACTAATGCATACAGGCATAACCGGATTGGCAAAAAGGCTAACGCAACATATTACAATCAAAATAACAGCTAAAAACTTTTTCATCTTCACCTCCAGAAAAATCTAAAACGGGTTACTGAAATAATATCGGCAGCCAAAACTAATTGAAAAGTGTTCATCACGCATTAGCTGATGATTCAAAGCATGATGATAACAGATATTCGAAACATCTTCACTTATGTGCCTCAGGTTAGAATCTACTCGCAAAGAAAAAGAAAAATTATCTTCTAAAAAATATTCTAGAGAACTGCTAAAATCTGCACTAATGTCATATCCTTTCAAATCATTCATATATATAAGATCTCCTGAATTATAATCGTTATAAGAAATGTCTTCCAGCCAGATGTAGTTATAACTTAAATATATATTCCCCTGCCAGCTGAATCGATCGGTGATCTGATAATAATGTCTATTACTGAACGAAAGATTCAGACTGGAATCGTTCCGAAAATCATCCTCCAGATCAAATCTCTGTTCAAGTTCTGTATTGGATGTAAACTTGAACAAATATGATAGATTTGTAGAAAACTCGATCTGATAATTCAGGTTAAAATTATTCACCCTCTCATACCTGAAGAAAGGTCCTGCAAAGTATTCTTCTGTTATGGTTTCGTAGTTTGCATTATAATTAAAACGATCTTTCTCATAATTTTGCCTGGTTTCTATACCAATTACCACTTCATTTCCCTGACGTCTTCTTATGTATTCTTTCATAACTTCTGTAAGATAAATGGTTTCAGCTACTGGAAGATTTTCAATTTCTTCTCCAAGTTCAGGTCCAATTTCAGCCCAGAAATATTTCTCGTATCTATCATACAACGATGAAAATTTAGGATATAGAGCAAATTTAGCAGCAATATTTTTAACCTGCTCTTCATTAAGGGTATGGCCTTTATTCAAAGCTTCAATTCTTTCCCTTAGTCGTAGAGCTTTAAAAACAGGGCTAACATCTCGTACTCGCCCTTTACCAATTCCCACTGATAAATTAGATTCTATACCACGATCAAGACGATCATTATTACTATAGTTTTCAGAATAATTTTTTTCGTTGTAATAATACCTTGAACCAATTGAAGTGTAATAAAAATAATCATTCTTAAAATATTTGTTAAAGTAACTGGAAATATGAGCCCCATTATCATAATCACGTTGAATTCTCTCATTAGGATATACATCCTCATTATAATATATTGCTGAAGACAAATTTGCTTGTAGAGAATAATTGAGTTTTTCACTTTGGAAAACACGATAATAATTTGGTCTAAATCTTATTCTGGCAGATATGTCTTCATTTCTATCAGTTCCATAACCTCCAGGAAAATGATCTTCACGATTTAATCTGCTATAGCCACTAAGTTCTAATTCAATTTGCGAATATCCCCAATCCGGTAATTTGTACTGCTTTACCAGATCGTGATCTTTTATTTTAAAACCAACACTACTCCACCCGAAAACAGCTGATGCCGCTAATACAATTAATACAGTAATAATAATCCTTCGCACAATTTCTCCTTCAGTTCAATTTAATGTTTCAGTTCCAATTACAACTCTCCGTTTAGTTGACAAATGTAAAAATCTGATAATTTTATTTTTGTGTCAAATATATTTATAACTTTTTTAAGAATAGTTAAATAAAGCATTAATTAAATCATAATTTATCATTTTTTTGTTTACAGAATTCTATTCAATTTCCGTTTTGTGAATGAAAATTATATAGAAATATTAGGAGTTAATATGAATTTACGTGAACAACTTGTCGAAATTTGTAATCTATATCCCGACCTGAAGCTAAATTTTAATTACAGCTTCTGGGAAACAGATTTTCTCAGATTTTATCAAAGCCAGATCAACTACAACATCTCCAAAACTTCCATCTCACTTTACACTACAATCTACAAAGGAAAAAAATCTTATAGTTTTTCTTTAATGGATCCAACTCGTGAATTGCTTTTGGAAAAGATCGAAGAAGTGCTTCCTCTAGTAACGAACCTGCCGGAAGATCCTGCTTTTATCGATTTGGAAGATGACCTTACAAAAAGCAGTGAAAAAGAAAAAACCAACAACATTGAAAAAGTGAATTTAGATGCCAAAATTGATATTTTACAAAATGTAGCTGATGCTGTAGCACCTTTCAATTTCAAAATCTATGGAACATTTATTTGTAACTACCGAACACTATATATAGTTAACAGCAACGGTTTGAATAAGCGAGAGATCAGCTCTCCAATTTATTTTGAATGCAAAGCGGTATCGCAGGAAAATGAAGTAACCGTCCTGGAAGCTTATGGTGGAGAAAGATTCAGTAATTTCAATAAAGATAAATTCATCTCCAGCCTGGTGAACAAAGTAAAAGCAGCATCCGGCGAAGTAGTAGATGTGGAAGCTGGAGAATATGACGTTGTACTGGCTCCACGCTGTGTTGGTGAATATTTTATGTATCTGGAAAGCAGCATGACAGCTGGCAGCCTAGATAACAAACAAAGCTTCTTCGAAGGTAAACTAGATAAAAAAGTCTTCCCCGAAAATGTTACAATTACAGACGACCCTCATCATCCTGATCTGATCAATTTTGATTACAATGGTGATGGCCATATCTATATAAAAACCACAATCATTGATAAGGGTGTTTATAAAAACTTCCTGGTAGATAATTATTATGGACGTAAGCTGAAGATGGAACGTAACGGCGCAAATGGAGAAGCATTTGTTATGGAAACCGGCGATAAAACTTTTGATGAATTGATTGGTTCTATTAAGAAAGGTTTGTATATTTCCAGCTTACATTATATGAATTTCATTAACCGTAAAGAGACTTCGATCACCGGTTTAACCCGTGATGGAACTTTCCTCATCGAAGATGGCAAGATAACTAAAGTTGTAAATAATTTGCGTTTTACCGAAAAGATCTCTGAAATCATTGAAAATATTAGCGATATTGAGAATGAGGCTGTCACTATTCCATATTCTGGTAACTATGGTAAATTCGGCATCTATAGTGTACACATGCCTCACGTAAAAGTGAAAGGCTTCAAAATAAGTTCATCGACGAGAACGGTGTAGGGGGAAATATGAAAAAACTAATATATGATATTATCAATAAGATCAAAACTCAGAACGTTTCCTATGCTGATGTTCGTTTCACAAATACTGATGAGCAGACGATATATTTTGAAAAAGGTGTTCTGAAACACTTCGGTTCAGATCTGGACTCGAAAGCTTTAGGTATTCGAGTTCTGGCAGACGGTTGTTGGGGATTTGCCGGAACCACAATTTTATCAGAAAATTCCATCGATAAAACCATCAAAAAAGCAATTTCCAATGCCAAACTAGGGAGTAGATTCCGCGTCGAACCAGTTGAATTCAAAAAACTTCCTGCAATTCAGGATAGTTATGTTTTTAAGCCTATTGAAGATCCATTTACAATGGACGACAAATTCAAGATCGATTTCCATGAACAGATCGCTAAGAAATTAGTCGGAAATGAAAAAATTGTTTATTCTTATGTTTACACAGAGTTTTACAGACAATATAAAATTTATGCAAACACAGAAGGAACAATGGTAGACTCACTAGTTTACGATACAATGCCCATGATGTATGTTTTGGCTGCCGGACCGGATGGCACCATGTGTCGTACTCATCCCGGACACATGAATGGTCGTCGTGGTGGATTTGAAGTTGTACGTAATGTGAAAATGCTGGAAAATACTGATAAAATTATTGAAGAAGCAATTCAGCTTCTGGATGCTCCTCGCATCGAAGAAGAACGGGCTGACCTTATAATCGGTGGTGGTCATTTAGCCCTGCAGTTACACGAATCTGCAGGACATGCCACCGAAGCAGACAGGATCTTTGGAAAAGAAATTTCTTACGCTGGTAAGACATTTATCAAACCCAAAATGCTGGGAAATTTCCGCTACGGATCGGATCTTGTGAATATCTACAGCGATAGCTTGAATAAAGACGGTATGGGTTATCATCTCGTGGATGATGAAGGAACTCCAGGCGCAACTGTAGACATCGTAAAAAACGGCATCCTGCTAGATCAGCAGACTTCTCAGGAAACTGCAGCTCTTCTTGGTGTGAAGCCAAGCTCTAATATGCTGGCTTCCTATGCCGATGATATTCCACTTATCCGTATGACCAACTTCTGTCTGGGAGCTGGTAAAGGTAGTTTGAATGATCTCATTAAATCTACTGAAAATGGTTACTATATCGATTACACCAAAACCTGGAGTATCGATGATAACCGTAATAATTTCCAATTTACTACTGAAATCGGTTGGAAGATAGAAAACGGTGAACTTAAACACATCGTGAAAGAACCAACTTATTTCGGAATTACACCAGAATTCTGGGCTGCCTGCAATGGAGTCTGCGGAGAGGAAGAATGGGAATTCCACGGAACCTTCCACTGCGGTAAAGGTGAACCGGGCCAGGCTATGCATCTCTCTCATGGAGTAGCTCCGGCAAGATTTAAAAATATTGTATGTAACGTAAAAGCATAGCTGGGTGTAAGCTGGATAAGCCTTAAAAAATATATAGAAAACCTTCCAGATTTATACTTTCTGGAAGGTTTTTTTTGTATCTCAAAATATTAATTCTTCACAAATCTCACCTATTTTTTTTTGAAAACAAAATTTCTGCTTGACTCATTCGGATTAATATTTGTTTTCTTTGTTAATTCTAGCAATGAAAAATGAGTAGTAATAATCTTGTTGGAAGCAACAAAACAAAAAACCGATTAAGGAGAATTAACAAATGCTGAAAAATGTGATTTTACTTTTTGTATTTATTACTGTTTTAGGAGGTTGTGCATCAAATTACTCATCAGTAAACTTCTTCCAGATTGATTTGCCGACTCAGGTAGAAAAGAATGATTTTGTTTTTAAATATTCATACAACGCAATGCAAAGAATGAATAACAAAAGATATCTTAAATACGAAATGAAGCACAATATAAAAATTGTGGCTTTACAGATCACTAACAATTCCGAAGAAGCTGTAACTCTTACATATAATAATTTTCATGTTTTAGTTAATGGCAATACTACAAGTCCCTTAAATCCACAGACAGCGCAATATCATTTAAAACAGGGAGTTGTTCAATATCTTCTTTATAGCCTTCTTTGGTTGTATGTTAATAATGATAATGATCCTCAACCTGATATTAGCCTTCCTATTGGTGTTCCTATAAGTATTGTTAATATGCTCCAGGCAGGTAGTGCAAACAAAAAAGTTCTTAAGGACCTTACCGAATACAATCCTATCGGACAAACTATATATCCTAATAATACGATTAATTGTCTTATGGTTCTTTATAATTCTAATTATAGTCCGCTAGATTTTGAGATAACTGTAGATTAGTTAATCAGAAAGATATTTATTTTCATCCTTCCAGATTTTTCGTTTCTGGAAGGTTTTTTATTGACTAAAAGTAACTCCAAAAATTCATTCCGATTGTAACTAAAGAGGAAATTATGTATAAAATTATTATCGCTGTTTTTGTATTAGTTCTCTTAATAAGTTGTGATTCTGCAGAAATGTTTACTGCATCAACAATTGAAGCTCCAGTTGTACCTGGAATATTTGTTAATAATGAATTAAATCAACCTATTCAAGAATGGGAGACACCATATTCTCCAAGCTATGAATTTCCTAATACTGGAGGTGGCGTTGGTGGGAATCTATATCCGTTAAAATTAAGGTGTTCGGTATATCCCAATCCATCTTATGAGAATTTTATGCTTAGCTTTAGCATACCATATGAAGGACATTTAAAAATAACTGTTGTACCAGCATTAGGACCAGGATCTGATTCTTCGATAAATTCAACTAACTACAGTTCAAATCTAGCAATTACAGCGGGTAAACCAATAATTACTTTGATGGATCAACACATAAATGGAGATTTCTATTCTTATTTATGGAATGGATTAGATGATGAAGATAGTGTTGTTCCAGATGGGTTTTATAGAGTTTATCTTAAATTTGAAGATTATCTAATATGGGTAGATTTATTCAAAGTTGTCGATCCGGAAGATCTACCACCTGGCATGATTTGGCCCTATTATGGATGGGAATAAAGTAAAAATGAATAAAGGAAGAACAATGAAGGTAAGAATGATTTTGGTATTGTTAATAATCTCAGTAATGCTAGTAGGTCAAAATTCTAATATGGCATCAATGAAAGGAATTAGAGCCAGTTTGCAAAGTAATCAATTTGATCTCTGTATTCCATATTTTTACACATCTGATGTAGAAATAACACCAGCGTTAAGTGTAATTCATGCTAACCATATAGGATCGGATCTGGTATTTGGATTATCATTAAGAAAATACTACCACATCTCGAAAGTTTCAACTTTTGCAGGATTGCGTGGAGGAATGCTACTATATACTCCAAACGGAGAGGATTCTACTACAGATTATTATGCAGGTCTTTTAGGTGGAGCAGAATATTTCATAGATCGTAACCTAAGTTTAGGCATTGAATTACAGTTAAATGGCTCATTCTCAGATGAATTTTCCTGGAGATTTGGAAATCCAAATGATACTATTATCAACACTGCCTCAGCTATAACATTATCTATTTATTGGTAATAATGATAATCTAGTTTTAAAGAAATAACTAAAACCTTCCAAAATTATTCTCTGGAAGGTTTTTTTTTATTGACCTGCATAAGTTCATACTATCCATTTGTGATTGATATTAAAGGAGGTTGTTATGAACAAGTTCTGCCACATTGAAATTCCAGCTCCGGAACTGGATAAAGCTATTGAATTCTATACAAAAGTATTCAGCTGGGAAGTACAGAAAATGGATCGATATGCCTTTTTCCAGGATGGCTTAGTGGGTGGTGGATTCGATCCTGATATGAAAGTATGTGAAGGTAGACCAAACCTGGTGATCGAATGCGAAGATATCCCTGCTAAAATGGCTGAAATCATTGCTGCTGATGGAAAACAAACAATGCAGAAAACAGAGATCGGTGGAGAAATGGGCTTCTATGCCAGCTTCCTCGACCCCAATGGTAATCGACTTTCCATCTGGAGTAAAAAATAAATATAGTGTTTTTCTGAGCATGTCGAAGGACGAGGAAAATCTAATTAAAAGGTATGCTATTGAATAAAGGTTTTATCTATTCTGCGTCCAGTTATTTGATCTGGGGATTACTGCCGCTTTACTGGAAAATATTGGAAGAAGTACCGGCTTTTCAGATATTATGCCATCGCATTTCCTGGTCACTTGTATTTCTTATCCTAATTCAGATTTTCAGAAAGAATCTTAGTTGGATGAAATCAGCTTTTAAAAATAGAAGAGTTCTCCTTACCTTTCTTACGACTTCCCTGCTGCTTTCTGTTAACGGGTTCACTTATATCTGGGCAGTGAATAACGGCAGAACTATCGAAGGCAGTTTGGGTTATTTTATAAATCCATTATTCACCGTGATTCTAGGTGTGATATTTCTGAAGGAGCGACCAGACAAATGGAGCTGGCTGGCTATCGGACTGGCAGCAATTGGAATATTCTACACGATAGCAATCTATGGTTCTGTTCCCTGGATCGCATTTATTCTGGCTGGCTCATTTGGAATATATGGTCTATTGCGCAAAACAGCTTCTTTAAATTCATTGCAAGGACTCACCATGGAAACTTTGTTGTTATTCATTCCAGCTACTGCAATCCTGATCTATTTTGAGATTACTGGAATCGGTTCATTTGGGCATTTGTCTGTAAGCAAAAATCTAATACTCTCTTTAGCAGGTATTACCACTTCAATTCCTCTTTTGTTGTTTGCAGCTGGAGCTCGCCGCATTCAGCTTACAACTGTTGGAATTTTACAATACATCGCTCCTACGCTTCAGTTTCTGATCGGATTGATAATTTTTAAAGAAGCATTTTCAGAGAATCAACTTATAGGCTTCTCTTTCGTTTGGCTGGCCTTGATCATCTATACAATAAATAACATTATTAAACGGAATCGTAAGGGTGATTCACGTATCACCTAGAATGGGGTTGAGAGTAAATGATAAAACACATAATCATGTGGAAATTGCATGAAGAAGCAGAGGGATTTTCCAAAGTTGGGAATGCTCTTCGCATAAAAAAAGAACTTGAAGGTCTACAGGGAAAAATCTCTGAAATCTTTAAGTTGGAAGTTGGCTTGAATATCAGTAAATCAGAAATTGCTTACGATGTAGTTCTCTATTCCGAATTCAATTCCAAAGAAGATTTGCAGATCTATCAAGATCATCCTGCACATATTGCTTTGAAGAAATTTATTTATAACTTGCGTTCTGAAAGACACGTAGTCGATTATGAGGTGTGGGTAAGTGAAGTAAGTGTGTAAGAGAAAAAGGATTGAAAAGTTAAAGAGTTGATGAATTAATTTCAGAATTGTTAAAACAAAAGATAACGTTTAATCTGGAGGTTATTTATGCAAACAATGCAAATGATATTTAACGGGTTAATAGTATTATTTACTTTCGTAACAACATTATATGTAATTTTCCAGCACAAATTGGAGAAAAGAAAGTTCAAGTTAGACGCATATCCTAAAAGATTTGAAATATTGACTACTATACAAAATTGTATTTTCTCAATTGGTCGATCAGCAGATGATAGTAAAGAAGCAATGTTTACTTTAATTCGAAATACCCAGAATGCATCATTCATTTTTAACAGGAAAGACCAGATAAAAGAGTATATTGATGTTCTATACAAAAAAGGAATTAATTTAGCTTTTAAACAGCAAAAATTAGACAATATTGATAGAAACAAACTCAAAATTAAAGAATGCGACAGAATACACCTGATTAAAGAAATTTATGAATCGGAGAAATGGTTTCTTGACCAAAATGATGTTGTTAAAAAGAAATTTAGTAAATATCTACAAATTGAAAAATGAAATTGATACGGAAAACACTAACTGTTCAGTATCTTCTGAACCCAAAAAGAAAATATATCCGCGTAAATCTGTATTAATCTGCGGTTAAAATAATCTAGAGGTAAAAAAATGCAATATCGTAAATTTTGTGGAGAAGACATTTCCATCCTGGGATTTGGAGCTATGCGCCTGCCTATCCTGGAAAAAGATACCAAAAAGATCGATGTAGAAAAATCGGAAGCAATGCTGGATTATTCTTTGGAGAATGGCGTTAATTACATTGATACAGCCTATCCGTATCATGGTGGGGAAAGCGAAAATTTCGTTGGCCGATATTTGAAAAAACGTGGAAATAGAAAAGAGATCTTTCTGGCAAACAAATTACCAGCCTGGCTCATCAAAGAAGAAGCAGATTTTGAAAAATATTTTAATGAGCAGCTGGAAAAACTGCAAACCGATTATATCGATTTTTATCTGCTGCACGCCCTTAATGCTAATTCCTGGAAAAACATTAAAAAACTGAAAGTGCTGGATTGGTGTGAAAAAAAGAAAAAAGAAGGTAAGATCAAATATATTGGATTCTCATTTCATGATGAATTCAAAGTTTTCAAAAAAATCGTGGATTCCTGGGATAAATGGGATTTCTGCCAGATCATGTACAACTACATGGATACAAAGTACCAGGCTGGTGAAAGAGGATTGAAACTTGCTGTAAAGAATGATATTGATGTGATAGTGATGGAACCGATCCGAGGGGGACAACTTGCTAAAGAACCACCTGTAGAGATCAAGAAATTGTGGGACAAGTTTCCTGTAAAACGTACTTATGCTGACGGTGCTTTACAATGGATCTGGCATCATGAAGAAGTACCACTTACCTTGAGTGGAATGAGCACAATGCAGCATGTAAAAGAAAACATCGAAAGTGCCAATAATGCCAAAGTTGGATTGTTCACTGGAAAAGAATTAGATCTATTCAAAAAGATCAGGAGAACTTATCTAAAACGTTCTCCTATTCGGTGTACTGCCTGTAAATACTGCGAGCCATGTCCGCAGGGAGTCGAAATTTCATCGTGTCTGGGAGCTTATATGATGCGAGAGATCTATGATGATCCGAAACGAGCTGGAATGGTTTACAATTTCTTCATTAAGGAAGAAAATAGAGCTGATAAATGCATCGAATGTGGTGAGTGTGAACCAAAATGTCCACAGAAAGTTCCGATCATCGCATCATTGAAAAAGACTCATGCATTATTGGGAAAGTAGGGGTGATTCACGAATCACCCAAAAAAGGTGAATAAATGCATTATCTTTTAATTGGTTTTGCACCAGGTTTATACTGGTTGTGGTATTTCTACAAGCGAGATGAAGTTGAGCCTGAACCACGCAAGAAGATCATTGCTGCATATCTAACTGGAATTCTTTCAGTTTTTGTTGTTATTGGAATTCAAGCACCACTTAAACTTGGTCAGTTTTCAAATGCGGTAATTGCTGCTCCAATTATAGAAGAATTCAGCAAATTCCTGATGGTGTGGATTTTCTTTTGTCGCAATAAGAACTTCAATGAGCCGATGGATGGAATTGTTTACGCCGCTTCCGTTGCCCTGGGTTTTGCATCACTAGAAAATGCCATGTATTTAATTCAAGGCTATTCTCAAACTCCACATTTACTTTCCAGTACTCTTCTCATCAGAGCTTTCCTTTCCGTTCCCGGTCATGCACTTTTTTCCAGTTTCTGGGGTTATGCTTTGGGAAGATATAAATTTGAAAAAGATTCTAAGATTTGGATCGTTTTAGTAGGTTTGCTACTGGCAATGGTAATGCACGCTTTATTCAATCTTCTTTGTATGGTTCAGATCTTTTCATCTTTCGGCTTGCTAATCCTGGCGGCTGCAATGTGGACAATACTTAATAAGAAGATTAATAAAGCAGAAATCGATTCACCTTATGCCACAAGAGCATTCTTAAGCTGGAAGAAGAAGAAAAGAAAATGAAAAAATATATTGTATTGATTTTTATATTACTGCTGGGAACCCTTTATTCAGTTTCCTTAAAAGAAGTGTATGAAGCCGCTCCGGCCGGTGCAGGTTTCGATAAATATTTAGAACTCGAAACAGGACAGATTTACACTGGTGGCCTTTTGATAGGAAACATCTTTAACCCGATAACCACAGAATTGGAAGGTGATGAAGGGCTGGATGCAAAGATCATTGGAAATGGAGCAATTCTCGATCTACAGGGAGAACAGATCTGCATTTCGTATTGCAATAGTATTCTAGAAATAGATAACTGCATCATCATTAACGGCAATATTCGCTATCGTGGAATCAATTGGAATGCCGAAGTTATCGCTCCAACAGGTTACGTAGAATACTGCACATTTTATAATAATCACGATTACGGAGTTCGGATTTTTGGAGCTGGTACAGAAATTCGACTGGAACGCAATATTTTTGTTAATGCTATCGATACTGGTGATGATTTCACGTATATTAACGGCAGCCCGATGGAATGGCTTCCCACAGGTTCAAATGTTTCTATCAGTATTTTCTATTCTACTTATGGAATACCGGAACTCCTCGATAACTGGAGTTTTCATGATCATCAAAGTATAAATTCTGATCCAACCAGGCATTTTGTGGAACTTTGCGAGTATGGTTGAAATCCACCTCAACAGGTCAGTTGGGCCTGGCCAGATAATGAGATCGGCACAGATCCACAGCTTATCGATCCGGCCAATGGTGATTATCGAGTAACTCCCGGATCACCTGCAGAAGGATATGGCTGCCAGTTTTTCTTGGAATCTGAAAACATAGGCTGTCAGATTTTTCCGACTAATAGGAATTTTGTAATTGAACCTGATATGTTTCAGGATATCTTACAAAGATACTCACATGGAACCAGAAGTTCAATCGAAGTTAGTGGTATGATTTCCGAAGACACAATTTGGGATGCAGACACAGTAAAAGTTGTGGGAGATGTAGAAGTTTTATCTGGAGCAACTCTCACAATTCCTGCAGGTGTGAAAGTCGAATTTCAGGATTTTTATTCACTGCAAATTCAAGGTTCAATCCAGGCTTTGGGAGAAGCAAATAATAAGGTGTTATTCACCTCTTCCCAACCCGATCAATTCTCACTCGATCATTCGGCAAATGGTTCCTGGAAAGGCATTCGTTTCACCAATACATCCTACTCGGATCAGACTTCGATTTTACAGTATTGCATCTTCGAACATTCCAAAAACATTGAAGAAAATGGTGTTGGTGCTGCAATATCTTGTTTTGATTATTCCAATTTGAAAATCGAAAATTGTCTCTTTCAAAATAATACAGCAGATTACGGTGGAGCGATCAGTTTAGAGTTCAATTCCAATCCGATGATCATCAATAATATTTTCTCGGGGAATTATGCTTTCCTGGCTGGATCACCAATTTACTGTACGTATTCTTATCCTAGAATTATCAATAACACGATCATCAACAATCAAGTTTTGAACGAAGATATTTTTGTTAGTACCGGAGCAATCCATACCTTCCAGGCCAAACCACAACTTTACAATAATATAATTTGGGGTAATGAAGATTATTTCTTTGAAGAAAGTCCACTATTGTTTTGTAAACCGTTTTACGTAGAATACAATGATATAGAATTTGGATATGAAGGTGAAGATAATATTGATCTCGATCCAAATTTTGTGAATCAAACCGAAACTGATTTTTCCTTGTCAGCAAGTTCTCCATGCATCGATGTTGGTTCAAATGAATTACCCTGGAATTGTGAATTTCCTGAATTTGATCTCTTGGGTAATGATCGAACCATTGGTAACTCTGTTGATATGGGAGCTCTTGAGTGGCAAAATACATCTGCCAGTGAGGAATTGGTAATTAGGAATTATGAATTGAGTAATTACCCAAATCCGTTTAATCCTTCCACAACAATTACGTTTGAATTAAACATTGAAACCATCGAAAGTACCGAATTAGTAATTTATAATCTAAAAGGACAGAAAGTGAAAACTTTTAAGATTACTCCCCATCCTTCGACTACGCTCAGGATGACACAAGCAGGGAGTAATCAATATTCAGTGGTTTGGAATGGAACAGATCAAAATAATCAATCAGTTGCTTCCGGAATTTACTTTACCAAAGTAAAAGTCGGAAATCGAATCTTAACCAGAAAGATGTTATTAATGAAATGATATAAGGAGTATTTATGGACAACATTATTGTAATCGTTTATCTGTTTATTATCTTACTGGTAGGCATTTGGGCAGGAAAAGGGGTTAAGACTCTCACTCAATTTTCTGTTGCAGGTCGATCTTTCAAATCCATGATAATTTTTGCTACACTTTCCGCCTCTTTTATTGGAGGAGGATTTTCCATGGGAAATGCCGAAAAAGTTTTTCTATTTGGGATTGTAAATATCTTTGCTCTCTGGGGATTCAGCTTAAAAGAAATTCTGGTAGCGAAGTATATTGCTCCCCGTATGGATTCTTATAAATCTGCCATCACTGTTGGTGACATAATGGGACAACATTATGGAAAAGCTTCAAAAATTGTTACAGGAATATTTTCAGTGATGGTTTGTGCTGGAATATTGGGAGCACAGGTTGGTGGAATTGGTTATATCTTTCACGTTTTTCTGGGTTTAGAACAAATCTACGGCATCCTCATCGGTTGCGGAATTGTGATCATTTATTCTACGGTTGGTGGTATGCGTTCTGTGGTTTTCACTGATGTAATTCAGTTCGTTGTACTCTCTATTGGAATTCCTCTCACGTTGATCATCGGTTTAAATAAAGTTGGTGGTTTTTCTGCTATTCAAGCTGCAGCACCCGTTTCCCATTTTAGCTTTTTAGGTGGTTACAAAACTATCCTCACTTTTGTTTCTCTCTTTCTCACATTTCTTCTGGGTGAGACTCTTGTACCGCCGTACGTTCAAAGATTATTTCTGGCAAAAGATACAAGTCATACACGCAAAGGAACGCTTTGGAGCGGACTCTTTTCTATTCCTTTTTTTGCTGTTACTGGTGGAATTGGCTTGGTTGCACTTACCTTAAAATCCGATCTTGATCCCAATCTTTCCATGCCATTTGTAATTAAAGAAGTTTTACCTGTTGGACTTCGTGGCATTGTTATTGCTGGAGTTATTTCCATTGTGATGTCCTCAGCAGATTCATTCTTAAATGCAGCGTCAGTTTCATTTATCAATGATGTTGTTACACCTCTTAAAAAAGTAAAGATCAACATTAAACAAGAGCTTTTAGCAGTACGGTTTATTAATCTTTTTGTAGGTGTTATCTCGATCATTTTTGCTATCAAGATCAAGAGTATTTTAGATATTCTTATCTATTCCTACAATTTCTGGTCACCGATTGTACTGGTTCCATTAGTTGCTGCGATCATGGGAGTGAAGGCAAATACAAAGAGTTTTTTCTTTGGATCAATTTCAGGAATTATCGGAGTTATCATTTGGAATTTTATTCTACATAATCCTAAAGGAATAGATGGATTGATCATTGGGATTTTTTGTAATGGGATTGCCTTTTTCATTACACACATTACCCAAAAGAAATCGTAGGGGTGAATCATGAATCACGAAATTAGGAGAAAATCTATGAACTTCAGATACGATACATATTGCGGACTCTACTGTGGAGCCTGCGAATTAATGAATGCTTTCCGGGATGGTAAGCAGGAAGAAAAAGCTAAGCAATGGAATAAGAAACCGGAAGATATTAAATGCTATGGATGCAAAAGTGGAGATCCTTCCAGCTGGTGCAACGAATGTGAATTCAAGGATTGTGCCATGGAAAAAGGACTGGAATTTTGCGGAGAATGTGCAGAATATCCCTGTAAAATGCTGAAAGATTTCCAGGCAGATAATGCTGTTCATCATTCCTCAGTTCTACGAGGTTGTGAAAGAATAAAGGAAATTGGTGTAGAAAAGTGGTTGACGGAGCAGGCCGCAAGATGGAGTTGTGAGAAGTGTGGTACAGTAAGTACCTGGTATCGAGAAAAATGTGAAAAATGCGGTGCAAAGTTATACGACTGTACTGCAGAAGAGAGGGACATAAATGAAAGGAAGAGATAAAGGAAAAATCATTGCCGGGCTAATCCTTATATTACTGGGATTATCACTTTCCGGTATCAATATCTTTGCCGGATTTCGAGGAAACACAGTCTTGTTGTTGCTAGGAGGTCTTTTCATTGCTTGGTATTTCTATAACAATGCTTATGGATTATTGATTCCTGGTTGTATTCTGTCTGGCTTAGCATTGAGCTCTATCGGAAGTCACTATTTCTGGCATTCACCCCACAATAGCCAGCTTGGAATCGGTCTTGGTTTTATCGCTGTGTTTGTTATTGATCTCATTAATAATGGTAAATCACACTGGTGGCCGCTGATCCCAGGTGGAATTATGGTTTTTACAGCTTTAGGGCAGGGAGCTTTTGGACTGCGAAATCTATTCCATATGGCCTGGCCGGTCATCCTGATAATTCTTGGTTTGTGGATCATCTTCAAATCTACTGGCATTGTAAAAAAAAAGGATGAACATGATGAACAATGACAATGAAATCCATCAATATAAACGCAGGACTTCTGAAAGAATAGAAAACTCTGGCTGGGGACTTTTCCTGATCATGCTGGGATTAATCTGGCTTGTACCGGATGGCATATTGCCAGAAGGTTCTTTTTTAATCGGAACAGGGATTATATTGTTGGGATTGAATTATTACCGTAAAAGCAAAGGGTTAAAAACCAGCAAATTCGGCATTTTCTTGGGGCTGGTTGCGTTGCTTTCCGGTATTGGAGATTACTTCGGGATGAATATCAGTATCTTCCCCGTTATTTTAATTTTGTGGGGGGGCAGCATTATTTGGAAGATCATTTCCAAGAGGAACCAAAAGGAAGAAGAAAGAGAATATTATGAATAAGAAAGTACTCGTTCCAATTGCCAATGGAACTGAAGAATTAGAAGCAATAGCTATAATTGATACTTTACGCAGAGCAGGTGCAGAAGTAACTGTAGCTTCCGTGCAGGAGCTGGAAGTTGTTTGCAACTGCAAAACAAAAATCATAGCAGATAAGTTAATTTCGGAATGCCAATCAGAAAAATTTGATCTGATCGTTCTTCCCGGAGGTTTGCCGGGTGGAGACCACTTGCGAGATTCTGAAGTACTAACCAAAATGCTGAAAGAACAAGCAGCTTCAGAAAGATTGTATGCTGCAATTTGTGCATCACCTGTCGTTGTCTTACAACATCATGGACTTCTAAACGGCAAAAGAGCAACTGTGAATCCAGCATTGGTAGATAAAATGGAAAATAAAGATCATATCTATCAACGGACTGTTGTCGATGGAAACTGCATTACCAGCCAGTCTCGCGGAACATCTCTGGAATTTTCGATCAAACTCATCGAACTTCTATATGACAAAGAAAAAGCAAAAACCATTGCTGATGATATGCTTTTGAAATTAGTAAAATGATTTTCAAAATGTAATTTTAAAGATATTTTCTAAGTTATTGTATAAATCTCGTAAATATTGGATTCCATACACTTAATGGTTACAAAACTATTGACAGTATGGACGCCGAAAAAAATGATGCTCAACTGAATTTATAGTTATTATATATTTGTAGGAGATAGATGATGAAAAAAGGAATTCACCCTAAGTATGAGAAGGTTCAAGTAACCTGTGCCTGCGGCAATACTTTTGAGACCAGATCTACTAGTAAAAACATAGATAAAGTAGAGATATGCTCAAACTGCCATCCTTTCTATACTGGTAAGCAAAGAGCTTTGGCCAAAGAAGGCCGAATCGAGAAATTCAAACAAAAGTATAGCCAAAGTACACAAAAATAGCGACATAAATCTTTTTGCACCACAACTGCATTCATATGGATCATTGTGGTGCTTTTTTTATAAGGAAATCATTGTATGAGCAATAAAGATAAAACAGAAAAAAAACAGATACTACCTGCTGATAATTCTCAGAAGAAACAGATCCAGGTTGGTGGACAAGCAGTTATCGAAGGTGTGATGATGCGTGGCCCTAAATATCTGGCTACTGCAATTCGGCGTAAAGATAAAAGCATCGAAATTAAAAAGCAGAAATTTGAAAGCAAAACTCAAGCAAATAAATTCTTTGGATTACCAATTGTGAGAGGATTTGTTTCTCTGGTTGAAATGATGATCATCGGCATTGGAACTCTTAATTTTTCTGCAAGTAGAGCCGAAATTGACTGGAAAGAAGAAGAAGAAAAACAAGGTAAGAAACCCAAAAAAGAGAAATCAAAAGGAAGAGAAAAAACCGAAGAAGCTCTAGGTTACATTTTTGCCTTTGGTCTGGCATTTCTTTTATTTGCCTTTCTTCCTTATCAGATAGCAGAATGGATGAAATTGGGAAAAGAAAATATTTATTTCAATCTTTTTGCCGGATTGATCCGAATTATATTTTTTGTGCTTTATGTCTGGATCATCAGCCGCATGAAAGATGTTCATCGCTTATTCCAGTATCATGGAGCAGAGCATAAATCTGTGTTTGCTTATGAAAACGACAGCGATTTGAATCCTGAAAAAGTGCAGGATTTTAGTACATTGCATCCCCGTTGCGGAACCAGTTTCATGTTTTTTGTGTTATTGATCTCAATTCTTATTTTTTCCATTATCGATACGATCGTAGCTAGAATCTGGGGAAGCCCTGTATTCTACGTTCGTCTTGGATATCATTTTTTATTCGTTCCGCTAATCTCCGGAATCTCTTATGAAGTTCTAAAGCTTTCAGGTAAAAACATGAAACACCCACTTGTAAAAGTAATGACAGCTCCCGGACTTGCTCTGCAGCGAATTACAACGCAACCACCAGAAACTGAACAGGTAGAAGTTGCAGTAATTGCCATGAAATGTGCTTTGGAAATGGACATATCGCAATACAATAATCTCACCTTCATAGAGGAATAATCTAGATGATCCCAAGCGAGAAGATCAAATCTTTAAAAGAAGAGCTGGAAAAACTGAAAGTTGATATTTACGATCCTGCCAAAATGTCTGATCGCAAATATTACAGCAAAATATCCAGGCGATTCAAACTGCTAGAAGAAATCCTGAATCACAACTCCGAGCTGGAAAAACTGAAAGCAACTATCGCTGAAAATGAAGAGATCATTGACAATGAGAGTGATGCCGAATTAAAAGAGATGGCAGCCGAAGAAAACATTGAAGTTGCCGAAGAGCTGGAAAAACTTACTGAAAAGCTGAAAGACCTTGTGGCACCCCGAGATCCTAATGACGATAAAAATGCAATTGTAGAGATCCGTGCTGGCGCCGGTGGTGATGAAGCTGCTCTTTTTGTATCAGATCTCTATCGCATGTATTCCTATTTTGCTGAAAAAAGCAATTGGAAACAGACAATTCTTTCTTCCAATGCGACAGGTGTGGGTGGATATAAAGAAATTATTTTTTCGTTATCAGGAGATGATGTATTTGGAACGATGCGATTCGAAAGCGGTGTGCACCGGGTACAAAGAGTACCTGTAACCGAATCTCAAGGAAGAGTTCACACTTCAGCCATCAGCGTAGCAGTGCTGCCAGAAGCAGAAGATGTTGATATAGAAGTAGTTGAAAGCGATTTAAAAATAGATGTGTATCGTGCTTCCGGTCATGGTGGACAGAGTGTGAACACAACAGACTCAGCTGTTCGCATTACCCATCTTCCTACAGGACTTGTAGTTACCTGCCAAGACGAAAAATCTCAATTGAAAAACAAGAACAAGGCCATGAAAGTTTTACGTTCCCGACTGCTTGACTTGGAAATTGCTAAACATGAAGCAGAAATTTCTGCAACTCGCAAATCTCAAGTAGGCACAGGTGATCGTAGTGCCAAGATCAGAACCTATAATTTTCCACAATCTCGCGTTACCGATCACAGAATAAATTTGACATCTTACAAACTGAATAACATATTGCTCGGTGATATAGATGAATTTGTAGAAGCCTTGAAATTGGCCTATAAAAATGAGATGCTGAGTAAATAAGGAAAAATGGACGAAAACAGTAGCGACAAACCGCCATTGCGGTATTTAACAATTCTAAACCTTGAACATTTCTTAACTTGTAATCAAGTTCTGGTTATTATACAAAACCATTTCCATACATCCAATAGAGTAAAATTATGTGGATAATCTCACTATTAATTGTTATCATTTTCTTTATTTTGTCAGCTTTCTTTTCCGGAATTGAAACAGGTCTTATCTCCATTGATAAATTAAAGATGGAGCAAAGCGCTAAAACCGATAAAAAGAAAAAACAGATCCTCGAATTTTTGGAAAATCCTGATCGACTCTTTGGCACAACCCTATTTGGGACTAATATTTCTGTTGTTATTGTAACTTCCGTTTCGATCTATCTTATCAATCTGCTCCATAAGAGTGAAATTGTGAAAATCAGTGAACATGCAGCTACACTTATAATAGCCGGCCTAATTCTAATTTTTGCAGAGATCATCCCAAAAGCACTTTTTCGAGATCATCCCAATAAATATGTAACACAAGGTTTTTCATTCCTAAATTTTTTCAGCGTTATTTTTAGTCCTTTCGTAAAACTGGTTTCCTTATTAAATAAACTTCTGGCAAAATTATTCAAATTACCGGAAAGTGAAGGTTATCATCTTCTTACCAGGGAAGATCTCAGTTATATGCTGGCCGAAACAGAAGCAGACGACACACTCCATGAAGATCAACGCGAAATGCTGGAAGAAGCCTTAGAATTTACTGAGCTGGATGCCGAAAATGTAATGATTCACCGTACAGAAATTGTAGCGTTAGACAAAGAAACTCCTATCGATGAGGTGATCCAAATTGCTCGTGAGAATGGGTATACCAGATTTCCTGTTTTTGATGGAGATCTAGATCATATCATTGGGATATTGATAATATATGATTTAATGAAGAATCTAAATAACGGCAATGCTGTTGCCGGAGATTTCGTACGTGAAGCTTTTGTAGCACCAGAAACCATGGATGTAGATAATCTGCTGGCGGAAATGCAGGACAATAAAAAAAGCATGGCTATCATTGTAGATCCTTACGGTGGAACAGCTGGCTTGGTAACTATAGAAGATATACTGGAAGAAATCGTTGGCGAGATAGAAGATGAATATGACAAGGTGAGTAAAGAAATTGAAAAAATTGGTGAGAAACATTATCTGATCAATGGATTTGTAGAGATCGATCTTCTAAATGATGAATATGAAATGGATCTTCCAGAAGGCGATTATGAAACAATCGCCGGATTGATAATAGACAAGCTGGAAAGGATCCCTCGCCAGGGTGCTAAATTGAACGTAGAAAAATGGCTCATAACAATCAAACAAGTTACCAGCAAAAAAATAGTACGTTTGGAAATGAGAGCCAGAATTAGCCATGCAAAGAATTAAAACTAATATCCTCAATCCACTATCGAGAACTGAAACAGAATATTTACAGAATGTATTCCTAACACTTGATTCTGGTAAGATCATCTCAATTTCTAAAGATAGCGATTCAGCAGATTTCGTCGACAAAACAGATCAAATCTGCGTTCCAGGTTTCATAGATACACACGTACATCTTTCACAGTATAATATTCGCGGATCACACAGTCCCAATCTTTTGCATTGGCTAAACACTTATACTTTTGCAGAAGAGCACAGATCTAAAGATGAAAACTATGCTCGAAAAGTAGCAGATGATTTCTTTGCAGATAGCGTGAGCAAAGGAACCACAACCTCTGTTATTTATACTGCACCTTTCAATCAAGCTTGTGATATTTCATTCCAGGTTGCTCAGGAAAAAGGAGTACGTGCTATCATCGGTATGACCATGATGGATATGCATTCTCCGGATTTTTTAATGCAAAATACAAAAAATGCATTTGATAACAGCGTAGACCTTTATAACAAGTGGAACAATAAAACTAATTTGCTGGAATATATATTCACTCCACGTTTTGCCCTTACCTGTTCTGCCGAACTCATGAAATTAACCGGTTATTTTGCTAAAAAAAATGATGCTTTTATTCAAACTCATCTTTCTGAAAATCATGATGAAATAAAACGTGCTTTAGAGCTTTTCCCTGAATGCAAAAGCTACACAGAGATTTATAGAAGAATGAACCTCTTGGGGCCGAAAACAATTTTAGGACATGTGATCCACGTGGATAATGAAGAAATTGAAATTTTGAAAGAAACAGATAGCAAGATCGCACATTGCCCAGATTCTAATTTTTTCATTAAAAGCGGTATGTTCCAATGGGAACGATTGAGAGAATCAGAATTGGATTTTTCACTTGCATCAGATGTAGCTGGTGGTACTTCACTTAGCATGCTGAACGTGATGAAGATGGCTTGTTTCCGCCAGGAAAATTATCTGGTTTCCCCTCAGGAAGCATTTTATTATTCCACACTGGGGGGAGCAAAAGTACTGGGAAAAGAGAATAGCATCGGTTCTTTGGAAATTGGAAAAGAAGCTGACCTGGTTTTCCTGAAATTAGCAGATTTCGAGAAATACAATACAACCGAATTGCTATCAAAAATGATCTATACTCACGAAGATGTAGAAATCGTTGAGACTTTAGTTGCGGGCAGGAAAGTATTTTAACAAACTTTTGAATATCAAAAGAATACCCGAATGTTTACAAACTATCTCCAGTAAGCTTTAAGCAAAAAATCAACATTCAGAAGAGCTTCGTACATTCAAAGGTGACAATGGTTTCTCAATCCCATTAGGTGTAAATTTTCTTTTACTGACATTTAGTTTTATCCCTTCAATAAATCGTCAATGATTCATAAAATTGTTAATTTTGGAAAGATTAATGCATGTTTCATTATTTATTAAAGATCAAGGGAGATTATCATGACCAAAAGCACGATTTTATACTTACTAATCTTTGTAACAATCTGTATTTCTTTAAATGCTGAAGATCCTTTTTTAATCAGAGAAAACACTAATTTCAATTATAACAATAACTCCATAGCATTAGAAAATGGTGTCGTGAGTGTGTGGAGCGACACTAAAACCAGTGTCTGGAATCTTTACGCCCAAAAAGTCGATGCTGGTGGGAATAAACTCTGGAATAACGGTCAACCTCTTTTGATCGATGAAAACCAAGGTTGTTATCCAGCTTATACTCGTGTTGTAAAAACGAACGATAATTGTATTATCATTACTTGGATTCAATTCTTTAATCCTGATGACTATCGACTTTATGCCCAAAAAGTTAGTAGTTCAGGTCAACTTCTCTGGTCACAAAACAATGAATTGATCCTGGAAGCTGATTTTTATCCTCGAATTTACCTGATCGCAAATGAATCAGATGGTGCATATATTATCTATGACAATTACGAAACCGATGAAGTTCAGGGGATAAATCTTGATTCAAATGCTAATGATCTTTGGTCAGGTTTTACTGATCCGCTTTTGGGGGATGTCCGTCTCAGAGATATAAAATCTGATAATAATGGCGGTGTAGTAATAAGTTATAATGAATATACAGGTGATGAAAACCTGATGGCTGCAAGAATTGATTTTGATAGAGAAATACTTTGGAATGAAATAGTAACTATTACACTACCCAGCTATTATTATCCGGAAATTGTCGCAGTTGGATCAAGTGATTTCATTATCTGGTGGCGTTGGGAAGATAATGTTATTGGTCAACGTATTGATTTGAATGGGAATCTTTACTGGGGAGCAGAAGGAATGGTTATCAATAATGAAGCTATTTACACTAATTCCCGCACTTTGCTGTCAGGTTGTAACAACAGCTTTTTCATGGCCTACATCATCGAAACTTCTCCACCAAGTAATGATCAAATATTCAAAATTTCAAAGTATGATCTTGATGGAAATGCATTATGGTCAAATGCTATCGTTCTAAGCAATTCATACTGTTATAATGTTGTTTTATGTACCGATGCAAACCAGAATTGTGTTATCACGTGGTATAATTATGACTCTATATTCGCACAAAAAGTAGATTCCAATGGTAACAAACTTTGGGGTGATGAAGGAATTATCATTGATTCAGAGTTTGAGTTTGAATGGACTCAGGGTGGTTTGCAATTAAACGAATTGAATGAGCAAATATTATGCACATGGCAGCCAATTCAGGCTGGTAAATCATATTCAAAATATCAAGCTATGGATACTAATGGAAATCTGCAGCTTCCTGAGGATGGAGTTGAAATCCAAAGTGGAAATTATTCTTACATCGATCAATACCAGTTGATAGGAAATGATGAATCCAGTTATAGTTTATGGGAAGATTATCGATTTGGTCAAAAAAGAATTTTCGTTCAGCGTTTAGCACCCAATGGTGCAAATTATTTTCCTACAGACGGAATAGCTATTACTGATACTGCTTTCCATCATCAAGAGAATTTTAGAACAAAAGCTTTGCCTGAAGGTGGAGTGATAGTCGTTTGGAATGAAGTAAAAGAAAATGAAACGTTAGAACGTGTTCGCTGGCAGATTATAAATCCCAACGGAACTGCTAACAATCTCAATGGAAACGATATCACGATTGATGTCGTAAATGATCAAACTAATCCTCAAATCGATATTGTTGATGGAAATATTGTAGTTATGTGGTTGGAAAATGAGAATATCAAGGCTCAAAAACTCGTCAATTATTCACCCGTCTGGGGTAGTAACGGTTCGCCCTTAATCGAGAATGGTAATACTGGTTATTTCACATTGACAGGCAGTTACATCAAATTTGAATATTTAGATGAAAACTATTTCCAACGAATTGAAGAGAATGGAAGTCTGGCTGCCGACTGGCCTTATCCCGGGGTTGCATGTATATCAGTTGGAATTAAAACATTGAATGAATATAATGGTGATCTAGTTATCACCTGGCTTGATAATGATGCAGGTATAAAAGATTATGGATTCCAGATTTTAAATTCTTCCGGAGAATATATTCATCCTGATAACGGATTTACAATTTTTGAAAATGTTACTTTCTATGATCACGACTTTCTGTTTGATGGATGCATAAACCTCTTTCATGAAGAGGAAGCTGGAACCAATATCATAATGGAACGTTACGATTTACAGGGAAATCTGATCTGGAATGAAGTAACTATTCAAAACAATGATTATTTCAATAGATTGAAAGCTACAAAACTTGGCGAAAATTTTCTGGTTACCTGGTATACAAATTTTGATGAAACCACCAGTTCATATATCATGCGGATGATTGATTCTAATGGCAACACTATTCCATCTAATCTTGCCAACGATGATTTTTTATTAATTTCAGAACGACGCGATTATCAACTTGCTACAATAACGGACACAGATGCTTCTATTCTATTTAAAAGAGGTTATGATATTGGCTCCGAAACAACCTTCTTTTTCAGTGGATTGGTTTCTTATCAGGTCAATGTAAGTGATGTGCCGATCTCGGAAGATGAGATTGTGAATACTGTTAAAATTCAACTTTCCAATCACCCAAATCCATTCAATCCCACTACAAAGATCAGGTTTCAGATTTCAGATTCAAATGAGATAGAATCAGCAGAAATCGCAATCTATAATCTGAAAGGGCAGAAAACCAAAACAATTCCTGTCATCCTGAGCGAAGTCGAAGGACGAGGGAATGAATTTAGTGTAATATGGAACGGAACAGATGATAATGAAAAGCAAGTCTCCAGTGGAGTATATTTCTATAAACTGAATGTGAATGGTGAAACTAAAGCTAGTAGGAAGTGTTTGCTGTTGAAGTGATTTTTTGAAAAGCTTTATGCATTAATGGTTTTTATATTTGTTAATCTTGATCAAAGGAGATTGTCATGATTAAAAAAAAGGTTTTATTCCTAATTGTCTTATTAATAATCAATATATCATTAAACGCCGAAGATGCGTTTATAATCCGAGAAAACACCAACTTTGCCTGGGCAAATAACAGTATCGCTTTAGATGATGGCGTTGTGAGTATCTGGGCAGATACCAAAACCAGCCTCTGGAATGTTTACGTGCAAAAGGTGGATGCTGCCGGCAATAAACTCTGGAATAATGGAGAACCGCTTTTGTTAGATGAGTATATAGATCCTTCTTCAGGGCCAATTAATGCAGTTATTACCAGCGACAATTGTGTAATATTTCTATGGAAGGACAGGATTAGTGGTAATGGTTTTAGATTATATGCACAGAAAATGAATAGTGCAGGCGAAATCCTCTGGTCGCAAAATAACGAAATATTAATTGATAACACATTCTTTATTCAGCCGTATATAATTGCCAATGATATTGGCGGTACATACATATTTTATAACGGTGGTGACCTTGGTGGAGTCATAGGTCTTAATATTGATGCAAACGCCAATGATCTCTGGTCGGCAAATCCCGATCCGCTGTTTGTGGATATTTCTTTAAAGGGTATTGTCTCTGATAATAATGGTGGTGTTATTATAAATTATATAGAATATTCCGGTGATGAAAACCTGATGGCAACACGCATCAATTCTAACCGGGAAATTCTTTGGAATGAGATCGTTGCTATTTCGCTGCCAAATAATTATCATCCTGAAATCACATCTGTGGGAAATAGCAATGTTATAATCCGTTGGCGTTGTGACGACGCTGTTATTGGCCAATGCATCGATGTGGATGGGAACCAATATTGGGGAACAGAAGGGATGGTGATCAACGATGAAGCTAGTTACGTTTACCTTACGGGTTGCGGTGAGAACTTCATGATGGCTTACTTTGTTGAAGATACTCAGCCGGATGAATATATATTCAAAATCCAAAAATTCGATTTGAATGCGAATGCATTATGGAATGATGCAACAGTTCTTGATTATAATTGGTGTAACGATTTTACTATCACTTCCACTCTTGACGAGGGCTGCTATATAACGTGGTTTTGGAATTCAAATATCAAAGCTCAATTCATCGATACCAATGGCAATAAATTATGGGGAGAAGATGGAATTCTGCTGGGAACAGATTATAGTAGCGAATGGTCGCGGGGTGTAGTTCAGATCGATGAATTGAATGATCAGATTTTCTGTACCTGGCAACTGATCAAAGACGGCAGATCTCATCTCCGCTACCAATGTTTGGATCAAACAGGAAATATCCTGCTGCCGGGTGATGGAATTGACATTCAAAGCGGGATGCAATCCGGTGTTTATGATTACCTGTTAATTGGAAATGATGATTCCAGCTACTACTTGTGGGAAGATTGCAGATATGGCCAGATGAGATTATTTGCACAACGTGTATCACCGAATGGAGCAAATTATTTTTCCGAATCTGGTATCGCACTCACCAACTCAGCTTCTAATAATCAGTTAAATTTTGTTGCTAAAGCTATTCCGAATGGCGGAGTCGCAGTTACCTGGAACGAAGTGAAAGAAAATGAAGAATTTATAAGAGTACGCTGGCAGATATTAAATCCAGACGGCACTTTACTCACTTTCTATGGAAACGACATCACAACGGATGTGGTAAATGATCAAACTAATCCGCAAATAGATATTGTAGATGAATGTATAATTATTACATGGCTGGAAAATGATCAACTAAAAGCACAAAAACTTGTCGATTCTGCACCGGTTTGGGGCACCAATGGCTCGCTCTTAATAGAGAGTGGAAATACAGATTATTATCAGTTAGCAGGAAATTATTTTTTCTTTAAATATTTGGATGGTTATTATTTTCAGCGCATAGATGAAAATGGCAATCTCACTAATGGCTGGCCATATCCAGGAGTTAATGCAACCATAACAACTTATTATCTTGAAGATATGTATGAATATAGCGGAGATTTAGTTTATACTTGGCGTAAAAATGATGCGGGAATTAAGGACTATGGTTTTCAAATATTGAATGCAGAGGGTGTATTTACCTTTCCAGATGATGGATTCACAATTTTTGATGATGTTTCTTTTTATAATCATGACTTTCTTTTCGATGGTTGCATTAATCTTATTCATGAAGCTGACGAAGGATGCAATATTTTAATGGAACGTTACGATTTGCAGGGAAATGCAATCTGGAACGGAGTTACAATCCAAAATTCTGATTATTTCAACGATTTAAATTCCACGAAAATGGGAGATAATTTTCTTGTTACCTGGTATACAAATTTCAATGAATCCACCAATACCTATATGATGCAAATCATTGACTCGGATGGCATTCCGCTTCCTTCAACTCTCACGGGTGATGAATTTAAAGTTTTTTCGGATCAATGTTATTATCAGCTTGCTTCCGTAACCGATGCCGATGCTGCGATCCTGTTTCACAGAGGTTTTGAAGAAGGATCCGAAACTACCTTCTATTCCAGCGGATTAGTTTCTTATCTGATCAATAGCAACGATGTCCCCATAACTGAAAATGAGATTGTAACCGCTGCTGAAATTCAACTTTCAAATTTCCCCAATCCATTCAATCCAACTACAGAGATCAGGTTTCAGCTTTCAGATTCAAATGAGATAGAATCAGCAGAAATCGCAATCTATAATCTGAAAGGGCAGAAAACCAAAACAATTCCTGTCATCCTGAGCGAAGTCGAAGGACGAGGGAATGAATTTAGTGTAATATGGAACGGAACAGATGATAATGAAAAGCAAGTCTCCAGTGGAGTATATTTCTATAAACTGAATGTGAATGGATTAACCAAAGCTTCTAAGAAGTGTTTGCTTTTGAAATAGAGCCTTTGCAACGGTTAGTTAAGAGAGTCACCCTTCCGAAGGTTTTCAACCGTTCGGAAGGTAAAAATTGAGATTTTTCATACGAAGAACAGGAAGATTTCCTCAGAAAGACAATTCTTCCTTACTCTGGTTTCCTTTTCTCCGTTCTCCTTTGTCCCGGCGTAGTTTAACGAAACCGGATTTTTTCATAAAAAAAATTGACTTTAAAGCCGCTTGTTTTAACCAGTCCACTCTATTAGTTAATTAGTTTAAATTGTAAATCTTTAGTTGATTTACAAATGGAGAATATTATGGATAAAGTTCTCAAAGTTTCAGACATGTTAGCAGAAAATTTCATTGTAGATATTAACAGTGATAACAAACAAGACGCACTAAATGAACTCCTTGATGTAATATGTAAAAGCGAGATCATCACAAACGAAAAAATCTTCCGCAAAGAAATCTTCAAACGTGAAAAATTGATGAGTACCGGTATTGGATATGAAATAGCAATACCGCATGCCAGGCATAAAACTGTAACTGATTTTGTGATAGCTCTGGGTAGAAAAAAAGAAGGCCTGGAATACGCTTCAATTGATGACAAACCCGTTAAACTGATCTTCATGATCGGCGCATCTGATAAACAAGATAAAGATTATATCAAGCTTCTTTCCCGCTTGGTTCTTCGTTTAAAAAATCAAGAATTTGTTGATAAGATTATTCAAGCTAAAGATTCGGCAGAAATTTATAAGCTGATCCATTCGCAAAAATAAAATTGGATAAATCTGAATAATGTTTCCTCAATACTTACAACTTTTATTCTTGGGTGGCTCCATATTACTGGCTCTCATAATTTCACGAGGTGCCACTCTTCTCAAAACGCCACTCATTGTAGGTTATATTGTTGCCGGTGCATTACTGGGTCCAGATCTATTGGGAATGCTGAATCCGGAACAGATTGCATCATTGGATATCGTTAACCTTGTTGTACTTTCTCTTATCGGTTTTGGAATTGGTGGAGAACTCAAATTCAAAGAATTAAAGAAGCTCGGGAAATCGATTATTTTGATCGTTATTTTTGAAGCTTTGGGAGCATTTATTCTGGTAGGAACTGCCAGCGCATTGATCTTGAAAAGTATACCGATGGGAATGATCTTCGGCTCTCTGGCTGCTGCAACTGCCCCTGCTGGAACTGTAGAAGTGATCAAACAATACAAGGCCAAAGGTGAATTCACTACAACGCTTTATGCAGTAATGGGATTGGATGATATTCTGGCTCTACTTCTATTTACAATTTCTCTTCCACTTTCGGTGATTTTGCTTACAGGTGGCAAGGGTAACATGTCGATTTCACAAGCTTTAGGCCATGCTGGTTTAGAAGTTCTCTTTTCTGTTGGCGCCGGAATTGTAATAGGTTTTATTTTAGTCCCTCTGGCCAGAGTTATTCATGAGCGAGTAAGCTTACTCTTGCTTTCATTAGGAATTATACTTATAAATTGCGGGATTTCCGAATATTTCCATCTCTCCCCTATTTTGCTGAATATGACGATGGGAATTGTACTGGTGAATAGAAGTAGATTAACAGCACGAAAAATCTTTTCCACATTAGGAGATTGGACTCCACCTATGTACGTCTGGTTTTTTGTTCTTATCGGATCCAGATTGAATATCTCTCTTATTATGAAATACTCAATTTTGATTATAGTATACATTGTTGCACGTTCATTTGGGAAATGGAGTGGAACATTTATCGGCTCAACTGTTTCCAAAGCACCGAAGAAAATCAAAAAATATCTGGGTTTGGCATTGATGTCCCAAGCTGGTGTAGCAGTAGGCTTGGCATTAGCTGCTTCCAAAACCCTTGAGAAGCAAGGTTTTCATATTGAAGCAGTACAGATCATCAGCGTAATAACCGCTACCACATTTCTGGTAATGGTTATCGGTCCCATAATGGCGAAGATCGCTCTTTTTAAATCGGGAGAAACAAATGTATCTGAATAATAATTTATCCTTACGAGGAGAATAATATGTATATGATTCTAAACCTGAACAAAGAAAAATATTTAGATGATGTGCTGATGGCACTAACCGAAGCCGGTATCGATGATACTGTTGTGCTTTCTGGTGAAAGCCTGGGACATAAACTTACATTTGATAATCCGATCTTTGCTGGTTTTAGAAAATCCATGGGCAAAGACAGAGGATTTGCCAATGTTATCATGGCCATTGCGGATAAAGAGCAGATCGATTTTATGCTGGATGAGCTCAAGCATAGTGGAGTCGATCTAATTGGTGATGAGATTGCAAAGATCGTACTTATCCCGACGGAAGTTGTTTATTGATGAGAAATACTCTTTTTATACATCATCTTACCATTGCGGAAAAAATTAATTTAATAAATAGATTCGGAGGAAGTAAAAATGAGAATAGTTGAATGCGTTCCAAATTTCAGTGAAGGTCGCGATCTGAAGATCATTGAACAAATAACTGAAACAATTAAAGCAGTTGATGGAGCTACACTTCTTGATGTTGATCCCGGTGCAGATACAAATAGAACAGTTGTAACGATTGTGGGAGAACCAGAGCCAGTAATGGAAGCTGCTTTCCAAGCGATCAAAAAAGCTTCTAAAATAATAGACATGACGAAACAAACCGGAGCACATCCCCGTATGGGAGCTACCGATGTTTGCCCGTTTGTTCCCGTAAGTGGTGTAACCATGGATGACTGTGTGGAATTTGCTAATAAAATTGGAAAACGTATTGGTGAAGAACTGGGAATTCCAGTTTACATGTATGAATACGCAGCGACGAAACCTTTGTGGAAAAACCTGGCAGAAGTAAGAAAAGGTGAATATGAAGGATTAGCAGCACGTGAAGGAAAAGATGAGTGGATACCGGATTACGGTCCTCATAAATTCAATCCTCAATCCGGTGCAACTGCTGTTTCCGCCCGTGAATTCCTCATCGCGTACAACATCAACCTGAATTCCAGGGACAAAAAGAAAGCTCATGATCTGGCTCTTTCAATTCGTGAAAAGGGTCGCTTGAAGCGTGACGAAAACAAAAAGATCGTAAAAGATAAAGATGGCAACAAAATTATGGTTCCCGGTCTCTTTAAAAACTGCAAAGCTGTTGGCTGGTTCATTGATGAATACAATCGCGCTCAGATAAGCATTAACCTTACAAACTACAACGTAACCCCTCCACATTTAGTGCTTGAAAAAGTACGTGAAATGGCTACCGAAAAAGGAATCCAGATCACAGGCAGCGAACTCGTAGGACTCATTCCCAAAGAAGCTATCTTGATGGCCGGTAAGTATTATTTAAAACGTTTAGGTGAAAGTGCTGGTATTCCAGAAAAAATGATCATTGAAACTGCTGTTCAATCCATGGGATTGGACGATCTGACAGATTTTGATGTTGATGAAAAAGTTATAGAGTATGCTATCGCAAAAAAGGATAACCTGGTAAATATGACTTTAGCAGAATTTGCCGATGAACTTTCTACCGATACTCCTGCTCCTGGTGGAGGTAGTGTAGCAGCTCTCTGCTCTGGTATGTCCGGTGCACTTTCTGCTATGGTTTCTAATCTTACTTTCGGCAAAAAGGGTTATGAAAAAGTATGGGAACAAGCCAAAGAATATGCAGAGATCGGACAGGATATAAAAGAACGTTCTATGTATGCTATTGATAAAGATACCCAGGCATTTTATGATATGATGGATGCGGCACGACTTCCCAAGAAATCAGATGAAGATAAAAAGATCCGCCTTGAAGCAATTCAAGAATCCACCAAGAAAGCGATTCTGGTTCCTTTGGAAACTTTGGAAATTGCCTTGAAGGCAGTTGAACTTGCGGAAAAAGTTGCCAAGATCGGTAATGAAAACGCACTTTCTGATGCAGGAGTTGGAGCAATTACAGCTAATGCCGCTGCAAAGGCCGCTTATCTGAATGTGAAGATCAACATGGGTGGAATTGATGATGAAACTTTCAAATTTGACATCCTTACAAAAGCAGATACACTTTTGGAAAAAGTGAATAATATCGCTTTGAACGTGGAAAAAGAAGTTAAAGGAAAAGTTTAAAAAATATTAATCTCTTGCGGAGATGAATTGTCTCCGCAAGATTCGCATATTATGGAAAATATACAAAATCTAATTGAATTGATGCAATCAGCAATCTCACCAATTGTTCTTGTTTCTGGTGTTGGTTTACTACTGCTTTCCTTAACAAATCGTTTGGGTCGGGTCATTGATCGATCAAGGCATCTGGTTCAGGAGATCGAAGCTGGTAAAGACACTGCCAGAAAGCATATTCAGATTGGCATATTATTCAAACGAGCCAGAATTTTGAGAACATCGATTACTTCAATATCATTCACGATCCTTTTTGCAAGTTTAATGATCCTGCTTCTATTTTTGGGTTATTTTACGAATCTTGATGTTTCAACACCGTTCACCATATTTTTCGTTCTAGCAATAATTGGTTTGATCTTCGCAATCATCGTTTTCCTGATAGATGTAGCTGTTTCGCTCAAAGCTCTCAAGATTCAGGTTAGTGATCATCTTTGATCAATAATCAGGATTTTAGTTTATGAATTACAAATATCTTTTCGGTCCGGTTCCATCAAGGCGTTTGGGAGTATCATTGGGAATGGATCTGGTTCCCTTTAAAGTATGTAGCTTCAACTGCACCTATTGCGAATCGGGAGTAACAACTAACCTCACAACAGAAAGAAAAGAATACATCCCAATTGATGCTGTAATCAAAGAACTGGATCATTATTTATCACAACAACCGGAACTGGATTATATAACTTTTCCCGGAGCTGGTGAGCCAACTCTAAACAGCGGGATTGGAAGATTGATCGGATTCATCAAAGATAGATATCCAACCTATAAATTATGTTTGATCACCAATTCCAGTTTAATGTCTTGTCAAAGATTACAAAATGAGATCAATCCAATTGATCTGATATTACCATCTTTGGATGCAGTCTCAGAAGTTGTTTTCAGAAAACTTAATCGCTCAAATGCAAAAGTGAAGATCAATGAAATAATTGAAGGCTTGATCCAATTCAAACAGGAATCTAAGGCAGTTATGTGGCTGGAAATCTTTTTTGTACCTGGCGTAAACGACACAAATGATGAACTGCAAAAACTTAAAGAAATACTCATGAAGATCAATCCTGACCAAGTTCAATTGAATACATTGGATAGACCAGGTACTGAAAAAGATGTTGTACCTGTTTCCAAAGAAAAACTGGAAGAAATAAAGACCTTCTTTGCACCACTGCTGGTAGAGATCATTGCCAAATTCAAATCCAGAACTAAGGTTAAAAGCTTTAATTCCAATATTGAAGAGAGAATCTTGGAAACTCTGTTGCGGCGTCCCTGCACTGACTTGGATCTGGCGAAAATGCTGGGATTGCATTTGAATGAATTAAATAAATACATCAGCGACCTTATCGAAAAGAAAAAGATCTACAGCGAACACCAAGAGCGGGGAATCTTCTTTCGTGTTCTTTAACAAAACAATTCTTCAACTTGCCGAAGAAGAGTTTAATCTTCATCCCAAAGCAAACCTAAGAGATTATTACAAACTATTTTTCCAAGGAACATTCGGTCCGGAACATTTCATTTCAGATTATCTTTCTGCCATAGATTTTATCTACAGAGAGACAAATGAATCCACAAATTTTGAGACCGACCTCTACCAGATGATCAACTATCGCCAAGTTTTTTATAGAGTAAATCTGCTTGTGCTAAAAATGAGATTGATAAGTTTTAATGATTATTATGCTGGTTTTATAGCCAGCAGCAGATTCAAATCTAATCTTGCTAACGAGCAGTGGATTTATGAATGGCAGCAGATAGAGAAAATTATGGAATCTTCTTCTCTTGAAATTCCAAAATTCGAATTTGATCACAATTTTCTGCAGCAGTTATTCTCCAAAAATGAAATTATCATCTCACATTCTCAGGATTTTCGTGCTGCTTATAATCCTCATTATCGTCTTTTCACACAAGCTGAATTTGAGAAATTACAAATCAAAGAAAAATCATGCGATTCTTATATATATCAACTCTAATTCTGCTAATAATTTCTTTTCTGGCAGATAAAAAGAATACTAAGAAAGCACTCAAAATAGCCTACAATAAATCCAGAAAGATCCTGCCTGCTTTTCTTTCAATGCTCATTTTCATCTCGATTGTGCTCTTCTTGATTCCACAGGAAACGATGCTGAAAGTATTGGGTGGAGGAAATAAATATCTGGGAACTTTGCTTGCCTCCATTTTGGGTTCACTAACTCTAATGCCGGGTTTCATTGCTTTTCCTCTGGCTGGAATTCTGCGACAACAGGGTGTTTCTTACATGGTGCTTTCAGCGTTCACTTCCACTTTAATGCTGGTGGGGATTCTCACTTTTCCTGTTGAAAAGAAATTCCTCGGCAGCAAAGTAACAATAATCAGAAATGCGATCTGTTTTGTGATCTCTCTGGTTGTTGCTTTAGCAACCGGCATCTTATTCGGAGAAATTGGCATATGAAGATCAGGAACATTTTTTATCTAGTTTTCCTGATTTTCCTGATAGTTTCTAAACTGCTTCATTTCGAAAGTGGAGAAACGATAACTGCTAACTTCATTACTTTTGCTGATTCCATGATCAAGATTGTACCTGTCGTTTTTATTTTGATCGGATTATTTGAAGTTTGGGTAAAGCGGGAAACTATCGAAAAACATCTCGGTGAAGATTCTTCCTGGTTAGCATTTCTATGGGCAATTTTGCTTTCCAGTACAACTGTTGGTGGTTTGTATGTAGCTTTTCCCATCGCTGCAGTGCTGCATTCCAAAGGAGCAAAATTAAGTATAGTATTTACTTACATAGGAGCTGCAGCCGTGTGTCGGATACCCATGGCTGTGTTTGAAGCAACCTTCATGGGCATAAAGTTCACCATAATCCGCTTGCTTGTTTCTTTACCACTCATCATTTTGTCATCGGTGATTATGGGAAAGATTCTCACTAAGCAGAAATACGTGATCAAAGGAGAATAGTTTGATGATAAAACTTATTCGAATCATTTCTAGCATAATATTGATTTCATTTGCATTCCAGATATCAGGACAGGAAATCCAATTTGGCGATAATGAAAAAGAACCTTTAACAGATGGTCCATATATTTTCTGGGAAGATTCTGAAGCTGTGGTGGAATACATATTAAATGACAACGTAGAAACTAAATTATTTCCTGTAACCGATGATGAAGCAATGGTTATCAGCTTGGATGGTCTGGAAGGTGAATTCATAATTTCCAGAAAAGAAAAACTTCCCGATCCATATATTTTTAATGATGTGAATAAAATCTTCGCGATCAGTGATGTACATGGCCAATTCGACAGGATGGTACAGATCCTACAAAATAACGGAATTATTGATGCTAGTAATAACTGGAGCTGGCAGAATGGACATCTGGTAATTCTGGGTGATGTATTTGACCGTGGACCACAAGTTACAGAATGTCTTTGGCTCATCTATAAATTAGAAAAGCAAGCCGAAGAAACGAAAGGAAAGGTTCATTTCACTCTGGGAAATCATGAAGCGATGGTACTGCAGGGAGATGATCGTTATGTGCACGATCGTTATAAGGAAGTAGCTGAAAAGTTCAAGATGACAATTCCCGAATTGTATGGTACTGATTCTGAATTTGGCCGTTGGTTGCGAACAAAAAATACAATTATCAGAATCAATGATCTTCTGTTCTGCCATGCCGGAATTAATCCTGAACTACTGCAGAACGGTTACAATCTGAACGATATAAATAATCTTATCCGTAATAATATAGACCTAACAAAAAGTGAGATAAAAGCAAAAGCCGATCTTAAACTGTTGTTCGGCAGTAACGGGCCTCTCTGGTATCGAGGTTATTTCACCGATTCCGATAAGTACGAACAAATTTCTCAAAACAATCTTTGGAGTTTATTGGATGATATGGAGGTAAGTAAAATTATTGTTGGTCACACAACCCAGGATTTCATTAATCCGTTTTTCAAAGATCGCGTAATTCCCATTGATACCGGTATTAAATACGGAGATCATGGTGAAGGTCTGCTGTGGGAAAATGGAATATTTTATCGAGCAAAAGCTAATGGCGAGAAAGAAAGGATTGTGTTTTTAGATTAGCATATTTTTCATAGAATAATTAAACCTTAATAACTCCACATATAAATAAAAAAGAAAAAACCTATTAGAATAATCATAAATGAATACGCTTTCCCATAATGAATTTTCAGTGGTTTAAGCCAAATAATTTTTCTTCGAAAAATACCCCAGATTCCATATATAATAATAAAAGCTGAAAGATACGAGAATCTATGGTTTAGATTTAGATGTGAAGATACTATTAAGAAAATGTAACCTACAATGAATAATCCGACTAAAATGATTATGTCGAGTTGGTTAGATTCAGGTTTTTTGTTTTTCATTTATCCTTCTTTAATGAATTCACTTAAAAGAAGTTTCTTCATGTTGTTTTTGTAAAGTCATTTTTCTGAACTCATTTTTTAAAGTATTCTATAAAACAAACAATTAAATTGATTCATTCGTTAATGTTCGATATAAAAACAAAAAATAACTTGACTTATGCACTTATGTGCAAAACATTGTCTTGTGATTTAGGAAAATAAAAGGAGTGATGATGTCGAGACCCAAGAAAAAAAGGATAGTTCATCAACCGCCAATTCACACGGCTTTCAAACCGGTAGGTGTACATTGGGATATGTTGCAGCAGTTATCACTTAGCTTAGATGAGTTTGAAGCCATCAGACTCACTGATCACATTGGTTTAGATCATTCTAGTGCATCTGATGAGATGGAAATTTCCCGTTCTACTTTTACGCGACTTATCGATAAAGCCCGTAAAAAAATGGCAGAGTTTCTCATCGAAGGACGTCAGTTGTTTATCGAGGGAGGAGACATCCATTTTCGGGGCAATTTGATCCGCTGTAAAAGTTGTGGTCATATGTTCAATACAGGTTTTGAACAGGAAATGGTAAAATGCCCTTCCTGCGGATCAGAAAATCTGCTGGATCTGGCTGGTGGCTTTGGCCATGGCAAATGCTGCCAAGGTAATCGTGGAAATAATAAATAGATGTGTTTTTAACTCTGAAAAACTCTCTCCCTGCCTTTCATGCATTTGAAACTTTCAGAGTAAATATAATTGGTAAACTTTGAAAGTGCTAAACGAGTAAATGAAATGCAAGAAGCCTTTTTAAGGTTATTTATAGGAGGTAATTATGCCAAGAGGTGATGGAACAGGACCGGACGGCAAAGGACCGCAAACCGGTAGGGGTATGGGGAAAACTTCAGGAAATTCTTCGGGACAAGGAGTAGGTCAACCCAGAAGGAATTCTCCAGCGGGAAATTCAAATATGAAACCACGTAATTTGGGTAAACAGTCAGGCCAGAAAACTGGCCGTGACCGAAATAATTGAACAAGTTAAATTTGGTATAGGAGGTAATTATGCCAAGAGGCGACAGAACAGGACCGGATGGTTTCGGCCCGATGACAGGTAGAGGAATGGGGTATTGTAACAATTATGACTCCCCGGGATTTACAAAAGGAGTTCCACGTGGTGGTGCAGGTTTTGGTATGAACCGCAACTTTGGACGAGGACGTGGATTTGGCAGAGGAATGGGATTTAATCGTGGATACAGTTATCCAGTATATCCTACTCCAACTTATTCTGCTAAAGAAGAATCAGATATCTTGGAAAACGAAGTAAAAACTCTAACCGAGCAGTTGAAAGCATTAGAAGCACGACTCTCCGAGCTGAAAAACGAAGAGTAATGTGAATAGCGGTAGAGGTTGCTATCTCTCCTCCTCTACCGCTGATTGCTAAAAAACTTATGAAAAACGGAAAACATAATGATGGTTTCAAGTATAGAAATCGTCGAAACAAAAGCAGCCTGGGAAAGAATTCTTTTTTAGGAACTGTGATAACTACTATTGTCGGATCGATCGTAAAAGATCTAATTAGTGATAATAGTAAGATAACCTATTTTTTCAAAAAGATCCTTCATCCAGCCCAAATCGAGAACAAGCAGGAACAAAAAGAAGTAATTGAAGCAGATTATTCAGTGCTGAATGATAAATCACCAGAAGAAAAGACAAAGAAACTGGAACAGAATTAGATGTTGAAACTGAATTCAAATGCAGGGATTCTGGAATCTTCTTGAATTTTCTGAAATCTTCTTGAAAAATAAGTTTATTAAAACAAAAAAAGTTTATGAGAATAATCAAAATAGCAAGATTGTTATTCCTAAGTATTAAATAATTGATGAGGTTATCAAAAGTGAAGAAAAGTAATGTAAACGTGCATGAGGATAAAATTGATAAGGATGCCGACAAAAAAGCCAGAGAAGAAAAGCAATTACAAGAAAATATTGATAGGATAAAATACAAACTCATCGTTATCAGTGGCAAAGGTGGTGTTGGGAAAAGCACTGTTTCTGTAAACTTAGCTTATGGATTGGCTCTATCAGGTAGGAAGGTAGGGATTCTTGATATTGATATTCATGGTCCTTCAATCGCAAAAATGTTGGGAATCGAAGGACAAAAACTGGAATTTCCAGATAAAAATAAAAGACCGAATCCAATCAAAATTCAAGAAAATTTGTACGCAATGACGATTGCTACTTTGCTACAAAGTGCAGATGAACCAGTTATTTGGAGAGGTCCTCTTAAAATGGTTATGATTAAACAATTTTTACAAGATATTGAATGGCCTGAGCTTGATTACCTGATTGTGGATAATCCACCAGGGACAGGCGATGAACCCTTATCAATTGTGCAAATTCTAAAAAAAGTTGATGGTGCTGTAATTGTATCCACTCCACAAGACGTTGCCTTTTTGGATGCTCGCAAAACAATCAAATTTTCTCAGAAAATGTCTGTTCCGGTTATCGGAATTATTGAAAACATGAGTGGATTTACCTGTCCTCATTGCGGTGAAAAAATCGATATTTTCCCGGGAAAAGGAGTAGCAAAAGCGGCTCTCGATTTTAATGTCGATATTCTTGGAAATATTCCGATCGATGTAAATATCGTAAAAACAAGTGATTCGGGAAAACCTTATATAAAGGATTTTAGTGAACTTGCTGGAGCTAAAGTAATGGAAAACATTGTGCAAAAAATTATTAAAAAAGTGGAGAAAAAAAAATGAACAAGAAAATCGCTATACCAACTACAGGTGGGATTCTCAGTGCTCACTTCGGACATTGCGAGAAATTCGCAATTTATGATGTGAAAGAAAATGAAATTATTAAGGAAGAATTTGTAGCACCTCCACCACATGAACCTGGTTCTCATCCAGCATTTTTGAGAGGTTTAGGTTGCGAAGCAATTATTGCTGGAGGTATGGGAAGTAGGGCACAAAACCTTTTTGCACAGAACAACATTGAAGTGATCATCGGATTACACTCGGAAAATCTGCAGGGATTGGTAGAAGAATATGTTACCGGTAGCTTGGAATCTGGTGAAAATCTCTGCGATCATTAAATATGTTTTCAAGTTATAAGGAAGAAGGATTTTTTCATTTTGCAGAACTATTGACGCTTAATTTTAGGAGGATGAAATGAAATCTATTGTAGTAGCGTTGGATTTTCCAATTACCAGCCGTAAAGTGCTGAATATGGCTAAGAAATTTGCTTTAGAATTTAAAGCCAAATTGCATATAATGCATTCTGAATCAATTGATTCATATTTCAATCATATCGTGACCGAAGATAATCTACAACCTTCCGCTGATCTTCTAAACAAATATAAAACCGATTATGAGAAAAAAATGCAGTCTCTATACGATGAACTTTCCTCTGAAAAGATTGATTGTAACTGCATTTTGATGGAAGGACCTACTGTTGATAATATTCTAAAATTTTCTGCAGAAGTAGAAGCTGAAATGATAATTCTGGGATCGCATGAACATGGTAATTTTTACCATTTAATTATGGGAAGTACACACAATTTACTAATTAAGAAATCTACTATTCCAATTTTGATAATTCCCTCACATATCATAGACTAAACACTTCACAAATCATATTAAAAGGAGCATAATTTTGAAAATTACCAGCCGAGTTGGAGTTGAAAACAAATGAAAATTGCTATAGCTAGCGGGAAAGGTGGAACCGGTAAAACCACTCTTGCCACAAATTTGACCACTTTCCTCGCTGAAAACAATAAAATAGTTCTGGTGGATTTGGATGTGGAAGAACCAAATTCAGGACTTTTTCTTTCCGGGGAAAAAATCCATCAGGAAGAAAAATTTAAAATGATCCCGGAGTGGGACCGAGAAAAATGCACCCTCTGCGGACATTGCCAAAAAGTGTGCAACTTTCATTCTATTATCAAGTTGGGAACCCAGATCATGGTTTTTCCTGAACTTTGCCACAGTTGTTACGCCTGCAGTGAATTGTGCCCGGTAGAAGCACTGCCGATGGTACCGCAGAAAATGGGAAAACTCAAACATTTTTCCTTACCCAATTTTGATTTTATTGAAAGTAAACTAGACATTGGACAGGAACAAGCTGTTCCCCTTATCGCTCAAACACTGCAGTATGTTGAGGAACATTTTAATGATGATTTCATTAAAATATTTGATGCTCCTCCCGGTACTTCTTGTCCTGTTATCGAAGCGACCAAAGAAGCAGATTTTGTGATTCTGGTAACCGAGCCAACTCCATTTGGATTGCACGATCTGAAGCTTGCTGTAGATACAATGCGGGAATTGAAAAAAGTTTTTGTTGTGGTGATCAATCGTTTTGGAATTGGAAATAATGATGTAATCGATTATTGCAAAGAAGAGGAAATCGATCTGCTCGCTAAGCTGCCTAATGATAGAAAAATTGCCGAGTTATATTCTAAAGGGGAATTAGTATATCATCAGATACCTGCTTTCAAAACTGAGTTGCACAAAGTTGCTGATAGGATTGTTCGATTGCAAACTGGAGGTTCCCAATGAAAGAAATAGTAATAATCTCCGGTAAAGGTGGAACCGGTAAAACCTCTATCACTGCATCGTTTGCGGTGTTAGGCGGTAAAAATATAGTTGTGGCAGATTGTGACGTAGATGCTGCTGATATGCATTTACTCATGAAGCCGGATTGGCAGTTTTCTGAAGATTTCTACAGCGGTGTTGCTGCTGAAATAGATCAAGAGAATTGCATTAAATGTGGAAAGTGTTCCGATGTTTGTCGTTTCGAGGCGATTCCAATAATTAATAAAAAATACATTGTGAGCAACTTGAACTGTGAAGGCTGCGGTTACTGCTATCATGTTTGCCCCAAAGATGCCATTTCAATGATTGATCAAAATGTGGGAAAATGGTTTATTTCAAATACAAAAGCTGGTAATCAAATGGTTCATGCTAGATTGAAAAGCGGAGCGGATAATTCCGGTAAGCTGGTGGCTAAAGTTAAAAAAGAAGCCAAAGATTTGGCTGAATCAGCTAATAAAGAATTCATCGTTGTTGATGGCTCACCTGGCATTGGCTGTCCTGTTGTATCATCACTTTCCGGAGCAGATTTTGTGATTTTAGTTACAGAACCTTCAGTTTCGGGAATGCATGATCTGAAGAGAGTTTATGAATTGGTTAAGAAATTCAAAATCTCTGCTGGTTGTATTATTAATAAAGCAGATATTAACGAGCAGGTTACAGATGAGATCATGAAATTCCTGAAACAGGAAGATATCATTCATCTTGCGAATCTTCCTTATGATGAAACGTTTACCAAAGCTATGACAGATGGTAAAACGATCATTGAATGCACAGAAAATAATTTAAAAGAAACAATAATTGAGAGTTGGAGAGTATTAAAAGAACTGTTAACGGATGGCGACTAAAACAAAGGGAAATACATTAATGTTTTCCGTGAAAATCCGTGAGCTTAATAATAGAAAATCCGGCTTCGTTTAATACTTCGCCGTGATAAAGGAGAAATAAAATGAAAATAGCATTCACAAGTAAAGGAACAGATTGGAATTCACAAATGGATCCCCGTTTTGGCCGAACAGAATTCATCGTGATCTATGATTTAGAAAACGATAAACTTGAAAGTTTTGATAATAGAGAAATCGAGGGCGTAGCTCATGGAGCTGGTCCGCAAACCGCCCAAAAATTATTCGAATTAAAACCAGATGTTTTAATCACAGGAAACGGACCAGGTGGAAATGCCGGTAGAGTATTGACCCAAACTGATCTGCATATCTTTATTGGTGCTGGCAATATGACTGTAAAACAAGCTTTTGAGGCTTATAAAAAAGGCGAATTACAAGAAGCGTAACAGTATTCATTCATGAGGAATTTAACGGTTGCCTTTGCCACTGATGATGGTGAAACTTTTATGAACAGGCATTTCGGTGATGCAGATCGCTTTCTGCTCTACAGAATTTCACCTTCAAATGTCGAATTTTTAAAAGAAACAAGAAATTCTACTGAAGAAGATGATGAAAGTATTCATGCCGATCTAAAGAAAGCCGGAAGCATTTCTCGTTTGCTAAAACAAGAGAAAGTTCAGGTTGTGGTTTCGAAAGTATTTGGACCTAACATCAAGCAGATCAAAACGAAATTTGTTTGCCTTCTAATGAAAATGAACTGATCTCTGAAAGTATTCCCATCTTGCAGAATGAATTTGATAAGATCAATAATGAATGGGAAAAAGGGGAAATAAGAAGTTTTCTTAAACTGTAATCGAGTATGAAAATAACTATAGTCTATGATAATATAACTAGCAAACCAAATCTGATAGAGGATTGGGGTTGGTCTTGTTTCGTCGAGACTGGCAAACGCAATATTTTATTTGATACGGGCGGTAATGGGAAGATACTACTGGAAAATCTTATGCATTTGGATATCGACCCCAAATCGATTGATGACGTCGTGATTTCACATCCGGATTTTGATCATATAGGAGGGCTTTCCACGTTCTTAAATTTGAATCAAACTGCTACGGTTCATATTCCAATTTCTTTTCGCGGAATTCATTTTCCAAACAAAGTGAAATGTTATGGTAAGCCCACCGAGATTTATGACAACATTTTCCTGACTGGTGAATTGGATAAACGAGAACAGTCTCTGTCAATTAAAACTGATAAAGGGCTGGTTTTGATAATTGGCTGCGGACATCCAGGATTGGAAAAAATTATAAATTCAGTTTCAAAATTTGGTAATATATTCGCAATTGTCGGTGGTTTACATGGCTTCAAAGAGTTTGACCTTCTGCATAATATAGAGAAAGTATGTGCTTCTCATTGTACTAAACACAAAGAAAAAATCAAATCTCTCTATCCTGAAAAGTATATCGAAGGTGGAGTCGGAGAAACATTTGAGTTTTAGTATGTATACTAAAGAAGAACTTCAAAACTGCCAATTATGCGATCTGCATAAAACTCGTATAAATGCTTTAACTGGAGAAGGTAATATCCATGCCAGAATAATGCTCATAGCTCAAGCACCTGGAGAATTAGAAGATAAAGATAATAGAATGTTTATCGGTCCATCAGGTATTATGCTGGATAAATTGTTACAACAATCTCAAATTTACATAAATGAAATTTATATGACAAATCTGACAAAATGTAATCTCCCGCAAAACCGTCGACCAAAACAAAAAGAAATAAAAGCATGCTCAAAATATTTAAACATGGAGATTGCAGAAATTAAACCAAGATTATTAGCACCTCTTGGTTATTATGCAACTAAATATCTTTTTGAAAAATATGCTTTAATAAAATTTGCAAAAAAGGAGTTTCCAAAATTGATTGGAAATATATTCAGAGTTGAGGATAAGATAATATATCCACTATCTCATCCTGCATCTTTGCTTTATCATAATGAATTCATTAATAGATCAATTGAAAATTTGAGTGATCTCAGGAAAATTAAATAGAAAATATGGAAAATAAAAAAATATATATAATCAGTTTTTCTCCAACCGGTACAATCAGAAAAGTACTGAATGCAATTGCAGATGGAATGAATTTCCAACAAACTAAACAGATAGATCTCATTAAGAAAAACAATATTAAAAAACAAAATTTCACTGATGAAGATTGTGTTATAATTGGAGTTCCGGTTTACTCCGGCAGGATTCCGGAAACTGTTATAAAACGTTTACAGAAATTTAGAGCAAATAAAACCAATGCTGTAGTGGTAGTTGTTTATGGTAACCGGCAATATGGTGATGCACTTCTTGAACTGAAAACTTTAGTAGTTGAACTTGGATTTTTTCCAAAAGCAGCCGCAGCTTTTATTGGTCTACATTCTTTCAGCAGTGAAAATTATCCAATTGCGGTTGGAAGGCCAAATCCAGAAGATCTGCAAATTGCTAATAATTTTGGTAAGCAGGTAATCAGCAAACAAGGAGAGCACAAAGAAATTGAAGTACCGGGTAATTTTCCATATAAAGAAAGATCCAAAAAATTAATAGTTAAACCTAATACCGATCTAACTCTATGTAACCAATGCGGCTTATGCCAGGGAGTTTGTCCGGTTGATGCAATATCAATCTACAATAATTGGATAGAGACAAATGAACAGCTCTGCATCTATTGCAATGCCTGCGTAAGGATATGCCCGCAAAATGCGCGAATAATAGATGATGAGAGAATTATCGGGTTTGCCAAAAACTTACATGAAAAATGTAAGCAGCCTAAGAGTCCTGAAATTTTCTTATGATAACAATATTAAGCTAAAGAGATTACAATGATTAATATTAAAAATTCCACAGAAATCGGAAAAATGAGAAAAGCCGGAAAGCTGGCTGCAAAATTATTAAATTACATTGAACCATTTGTAAAAGAAAACGTCACAACACTTTACTTGAATGATCTTTGCGAAGATTACACAAAAAGACATGGAGCAATTTCGGCTCCATTAAATTATAACGGATTCCCTAAAAGCATCTGTACCTCGATCAATAATGTTGTTTGCCACGGAATTCCTTCAAATAAAAATATCCTGAAAAGTGGTGATATTGTAAATATTGATGTAACTGTTATTTTAGATGGTTTTCACGGTGATACATCCCGTACATTTGTAATCGGTAATGTAAATGATCAAATAAAGAATTTCGTGAAACGAACAGAAAATGCAATGTACCGAGGAATCGAAACAGTAAAACCTGGGAAATATTTATATGAAGTTGGTAAAACTATTGAGGAATATATTAACAAATTTGGCTACTCTATTGTTCGTGATTATAGCGGTCATGGTATTGGACGAGGATTTCACGAAGAACCTCAGGTCTTTCATCATTTTACCTTAGATAACAAAATTCGTCTTCGCAAAGGAATGACATTCACTATTGAGCCAATGATAAATATGGGGAATTCATATCAGGTGAAGACTTCACAAAAAGATGGTTGGACAGTTACAACTGCTGATGGCAGTTTAAGCTCACAATTTGAACATACAATTTTAATATTAGATAATGGTGTGGAAATTCTGACAAAAGCATAACATATTGAGAAATAGATGAAAACTTGTAAAAAAAATATGAAGGTATGAAATGAAATTTTTATTTGGTCCCGTTCCCTCCCGCAGACTAGGAATATCACTCGGCGTAGATTTGGTCCCGCTAAAAATTTGCAGTTTAAATTGTATTTATTGTGAAGTTGGCAGAACCACAAAACTGACAATTGAAAGAAAGGAATATGTTCCTATAAATAAAGTTATCAAAGAGCTTAAAGATTATCTCGATCAAAAACCTGAACTTGATTTCGTTACTTTTTCGGGGCAAGGTGAACCGACTCTTAACAGCGGTTTAGGGAAAGTAATCGATTTCATAAAAGACAATTATCAGGAATATAAAGTTGCAGTAATAACTAATGGAACGCTCTTTTGGGATAAACAAGTTCGTAATGAAGTTATTCGAGCCGACGTACTTCTTCCATCTCTTGATGCGGCTTCAAAATTAGCTTTCATAAAAATAAACAGACCAAATAAAATTCTAAATATTGATAAAATAATGGAAGGTCTAATTCAACTAAGAAAAGAATTTGAAGGAAAAATATTTCTGGAAATTTTCTTTGTACCGCAAATAAATGATTCACAAGAAGAGTTGATCTTACTAAAAAAAATTGCTACTAAAATCCAACCTGATCTAATCCAATTGAACACTCTGGACAGACCTGGAACAGAAGATTTTGTAAAAGCTATTACTCAGGAAGGTCTGCTGAAAATAAAAGATTTATTTGTGCCACTTCCTGTAGAAATAATTGCTAAAGCTGAGACAAGAATACAAATACAAAGTTTTAATAAAAACATTGAAGAACAAATTTTGGAAACGATCAAGAGACGACCATGTACTGATAAAGATCTAACTGAAATTTTGGATATTCATCTGAATGAATTGAATAAATATTTGAGCGAACTGATCGACAGCGGAAAAATTATATCAGACAAACAAGAAAGAGGGTTGTTTTTTAAAATTAAACAGTGAAAAAACATGAAAGAACCTTTAGATATGTTATTAGATAATGATGCCGTAACAAGAAAATTTTTAAAACTAGGTAAAAAATGAATTGCAATTTTTGGAGAAATAGATGAAAACTTATCTTGATTGTCTGCCTTGTTTTATTAATCAGGCTTTACGAGCTGGACGAATAGCTACAAATGATGAAGTAAAAATAAAGCAAATATTGGATGAAGTTGGATTGCTTATACATGAGATTCCTATGGAAAATACTCCACCGGAAACTGGTGCAATAATATATAAAAGGATCAACGATATAACGGCCAATTCTGATCCTTATAAAGAAATTAAAGCTAAAAACATTCAACATGCAATGCAGCTATATCCGGATTTGAAACAAAAGGTAAAAGATTCTGACGATAGTTTGTTAACCGCTATTCGTCTTGCTGTTGCTGGAAATGTAATCGATTTGGGAGTTGATAAAGAATTTAATCTTGTCGAAGATATTGAAACCATTCTACATCAGGAATTTGCTGTCTTCCACTATGAATTTTTCAAGCGGGAACTTGAAACTGCAAAAGAAATTCTCTATATCGGTGATAATGCAGGAGAGGCTGTTTTCGATAAGATATTGATAGAAGAATTAAATAAAAAAGTAACTTTCGCTGTCCGGGAAATTCCTGTAATTAATGATGTTACACTTAAAGAAGCTAAGCAAATAGGAATTGATAAAATAGCAAAAGTAATTTCCTCAGGCTCAATTGCACCTGGTACTATCTTGAAAAATTGTAATAAAAAATTTCTAGAGATTTTCAATAATGCTGATATGGTCATCAGTAAAGGGCAGGGAAATTATGAAGGATTGTCCGGTGTAAATAGATCCATCTTTTTCCTGTTAAAAGCAAAGTGTCCTGTTATCGCTAATAATATTGGTGTTCAAGAAAACGATATAATTCTAAAAGGTTTAAATATCAGGAATGCTTTATGATTAAACACATCGGAATTACGATTGATGATTCTTCGGAAATTCAAAATTTTTATCAAAATATTTTAGGCATGAACATTGTGAAGCAGTTCACAATAAACAGTGAATTATCAGATAAGATCTTTGGGTTAAAAAGAAGCACAGATGTTTACCTAATAAACAAAGAAGAAACTTATTTCGAAATTTTTATCCACGAGCATAAAAAATACAAGAATTATAATCACATTTGTTTATCAATAGAAAATCAAGTGGAAATTGTAAAAAAAGCAAAAGCTGAATTTTACAACTGTACGATTATCGAAAGAGAAAATTATGACCTTGTTTTTGTAAGTGATAGATCAGCAAATATGTTTGAATTGAAAGAAATAGGAAAGTAATGAAGAAATTTGAATCCAAAAATGTAATTACCTTATCCATGGCTCATCTGATCCATGATACATATTCTGCTTTTCTGGCACCGATGCTGCCGCTGCTGATAGATAAGTTGGGAATTACTGTCCTTTTGGCTGGTCTTTTGGATATTGTTCGCAAACTTCCAGCATTGGCAAATCCATTCATTGGTATTATGGCCGACCGTATGAGTGTACGTTATTTCGTTATTTTAGCTCCAGCAATTACATCAATAGCCATGAGTTTATTGGGCATTGCTCCCACCTATATTTTTCTATTAATATTGGCGTTTATGGCTGGAGTTGGATCAACTATATTTCATGTACCTGCTCCAGTGATGATCAAGCATGTTTCCCACGATCAGATCGGCAAAGGAATGAGCTATTACATGTTGGGCGGTGAATTGGCTCGAACCATTGGTCCACTGATGATTTTAGGAGCAATATCTTTGTGGGGTTTAGAAGGAACGTATCGACTAATTCCGCTGGGTATAATTGCTTCAATAATTTTATATTTCAGATTAAGAAAGATAGCAATCAGACAGGACTTCCAAAAGAAAAAAAAATCGGTGCAACAAAAACCTTCAAAAATCTGCTGCCCTTTTTCATTACAATTGCGGGAATAATGTTTTTTCGATCTGCAATGAAATCTGCTCTTACAATATATTTGCCAACTTATCTCACAGCGAAAGGTTCCAGCTTATGGGTCGCTGGAATTTCACTTTCCGTTTTGCAGTTTTCCGGAGCTGGCGGAACTTTTGTAGCAGGGATAATCTCAGATAAAATCGGCAGAAAGACAGCTCTTCTGATCATATCAACAATAAGTCCGATCATGATGTTTTTGTTTGTTTATATTCAAGGAATCTGGATGATCCCCATTCTTATCATCACTGGTCTTTTTCTGTTTGGCAGCGGCCCGGTTATTCTTGCTCTGGTGCACGATCTCGATTCCGAACACATGTCATTTATAAACGGCGTTTATATGACGATCAATTTCGTTCTCAGTTCTATCATGGTTTTGGGAGTTGGTTATTTTGCCGATACAATCGGACTGGATTTTACTTATAAAATATGTGCCTGGCTGGCGCTGGGCTCCATACCATTTGTTTTAACAATAAAAGAAAAAAAGGAGAAATCAATTGAAAAAGTATGATGTAATTATCATCGGTGCGGGACCATCTGGCATTATCACCGGAGTCACTGGTAAAAAACAAAATCCCGATAAAAGTTTCCTCATGATCAAAGAAGAAGAAAAGGATTTAGTTCCCTGCGGAATTCCCTATGTATTTCATGATCTGAAAGAAGTTTCACAAAACGCAATGGGTCCCAAACCTTTTGTCGATGCAGGCGGTGAAGTTCTTGTCGATAAAGTTGTAAAAATTGATAAAGAGAACAAAACTCTTTCTACCCATAAAGGAGCAGAATTCAAATACGATAAACTCGTTTTCGCTACCGGATCTGTTCCTATAATTCCAACATTTATTGAAGGTTACGATTTGGAAGGTGTAGAATACATTCTTAAAAGTTTCAAATATATTGAAGAGTTAAAGCAAAAAACAGAAAAGGCAGAAAATATCGTTGTTATTGGTGGTGGATTTATCGGAGTGGAAGTAGCTGAACAACTTGCAAAATTCTCAGAAAAAAATGTTTCTTTGGTAGAAATGGAGAAATATTGTTTATACGGAGCATTTTCGGAAGATATGGCTGCCCGTGCTGATCAAGTGATCCGTGCTACAAATATTAACCTGTTCACAAACAACAAAGTTAAAGCTATCCTGGGTGAAAATAACAATGTGAAATCTGTACAACTGGATGATGGAACGGAGATCAAAGCAGATCTTGTTATCGCTTCAATTGGATACAAACCCTGCACAGGATTAGCTAATGAATTCGGTTTTCAGATTAATGAGAATAACGCAATTACAGTAGATCGTTATATGCGTACCAGCGTAGAAGATGTATTTGCCGTGGGAGATTGTTCTTCTACAATCGGTTTCATAACAGGAGATTCCGATAGTGTAATGCTTGCTTCCACTGCCACTGCTGAAGCAAGGATATTAGGATATAATCTATTCCATATTAACCTGTTACGTAACTTTCAGGGAACACTGGCTGTTTTCAGCACAGAAATCAATAATGTTGCATTCGCTTCTGCTGGTGCTATCGAGCAAACTGCTCATAACACTAATATCAATTATATTGTAGGTAAATTTGAAGATGCAGACAGGCATCCTGGCACATTACCCGGAACCTCAAGACTTTTCGTTAAATTAATTGTTTCACCACAAAATGGTGCTATTATCGGTGGTGAGATCTGCGGCGGAAAATCTGCAGGTGAACTTATCAACGTTATCGGCTTGGCAATTCAAAAACGTGTTACAATTTACGAATTGATCTCTTTTCAGATCGGGACTCATCCATTGCTGACAACAGCTCCGACAAAATATGTGTTAATTAAAGCTGCAGAAGATGCAATGTCTCAAATTAAATAAAAGGAGAATATAGATGAAAAAACTTATAGCAATCCCAATCACAAATGACCAACTAAGTGCCCATTTTGGACACTGTGAGAAGTTCTGGATATTCACAACTGAAAATGGTAAAATTGTATTTGATGAATTGATCACTCCTCCACCACATGAGCCAGGTTTATTACCTCGCTTCCTGGGTGAAAAAGGTGTAAATGCAATTATTGCCGGCGGTATGGGATCTCGTGCTCAAGGATTGTTCAGTCAAAACAAGATTGATGTTTATTTTGGTGTAGAGGCAGATGAACCGAAGAATTTAGTACAAAAATTACTGGAAGAAAAATTAGTATCTGGCGTAAACCTCTGCGATCATTAATTTCTTAACTGATAAGATTTGGGGCTGCTTTTGCAGCCCTTTTTGTTGAGCTATTCCACATATTGCTTGACATTCAAAACTGCTGTAATTTTTCTCTGTGAATTGTGTGGAGAGTAAATGGGAAAAGTTGTGGCAATCATTACTGCTGGTGGCAGTGGTAAAAGAATAAAAAGCGATGAAAAGAAACAATATATAGAATTGAATCAGCGACCTGTATTATTTTGGACGCTGGATAAATTTATTCACCACAGTTTGATCGATGACATTATCATTTCATTACCTGAGAATGATATTCCCGAAATGCAAATTAGACTAAAAAATGAATTCTCTGATTATAATTTCAATATCGTGAAAGGTGGTAAAGAGAGACAGGATTCAGTTTTCAATGCACTGTGTGCCTGCTCAAAAAATACAAATCTTGTGTTGATCCATGATGGAGTCCGACCTTTTATTGACCCAGTAGAAATCTCCGAACTTATAGAAATTGCTAAATTAAAGAAGGCTGTAATTCCAGTAACAAAAGTAAAAAACACGATCAAAGAAATTGATGAAAGTAAAGTTGTTCGTACTGTTCCTAGACACAATCTTGTAGCTACTCTCACTCCACAGGTCTTTGATTATAACCTTATAGTTTCACATCATATGAAAGCATTCAATGATAGAATCGAAACAACTGATGACGCATCTATTTTGGAACATTATGGAGTCCCTGTTTATTATCTGGAATGCTCATCAAAAAACATAAAAATCACAAATCCAATCGATCTACAAATAGCAAAATCGATATTAGATAAAGAAGAACAAACAAAATAATCAATAAATTCAGGGGTAAATAAATGATTTTTGACTCTTTTAAAAAAATGAAATTTTCGATTCCAATTCCGATTTTTGGAGTTGGTTGTGGTGTTTTAGGATTAAGTCTGGCAAAGAAATCTATCGATATGGGAAAATATGCTTCAAAACTTCTTCGTGCCTTAGAATACAGGGGATACGATTCTACAGGAGCAGCTTTTCAAAAAGATGATTTAGAAGTAACTCTTTTAAAAGATGTCGGAGCTCCCAGCACTCTGGTTAAAACCCTAGGTATTGAAGAACAGGAAGGAAAGATTTTCTGCGGACAAGTTAGATGGGCAACTTTTGGCAATGTAACTCAAAAGAATGCTCAGCCTCATGTTGTAAAGTGCAAGAATTTCATTTATGGTGCTCATAATGGCAATATTACCAACACAAGAGAGTTGAAGCATTTTTTAATATCAGAAGGTCATAATGTAGTTTCTGATAATGATGGTGAAATGCTAGTTCATACTGTGGAACATTATTTCGATATAGAATTAGGGAAGTTACGAATTGAAGATCAACCAAAGCCTGAACCACGCAAAGAGTGCATGCGAAAAGGTATAGCTCAAGCTGCCAAAAAAATGGTCGGTTCTTATGCTGCAATAATTGTAGATCCTCTCACAGAAACCAGCTGGGCAATTAAAGCCGGCAGCAGTTTGTATTTTGGCATAGGAGAAATGGATGGAAATAAATTTGGTCTGGCTTCTTCGGATCTAACCGCTGTTTTACGTTTTACCAAAATGCTGATTAACCTGCGGGAAGGAGAATTTGTAGAATTTGAAGTAAATAAATTTTCTGTACAAGCTTTTAAAGATTTCCGTATTAAGCAGCCTGGTCTCCCAGATATAGAAGTAAAAGCCGGAGATATTCTGGATAAAACTCCAGTTCGTTCTAAATTACGTGCTGAAGATACCGAGTTAGTTCCTCCTTTCGAGCATTTCATGGAGCAGGAAATCCACGCCGAAGTTGAATCTTCCGGCAAATTGATAAAACTGTTTAAAGGTGGTTCTAATACAGGAAGAAGAATGCTTGATCTTCTGAAAAAAGAAAACTTCTTGGAGCATAAGGAAAAACTCCATGCTGATTTATTGAAAGCAGAAGAACACAATAAACACGTTGAGATATTTCAGAATTTCAGAAACTCTGAAGAAGCTGATAAATTTTATAATAAAGTGAAATTGAATTATTCAACTATATATAATGAACTGGTTAAAAAGGATTTTGAGAAGAAGTATTTCTTTTCCAATGACAAGAATCTTTTCATTGATCTTCTTAATTCGCACTTCGATAAAAAAAGTTTATTGATTGCGAAAGCATTGGATTCAATAGCAGAATTACAAGATGTAAAAGAATTTCAAAAGAGTGTAAAACACTTTCTGGAGCTTATAAAAAATACTCATGAAAACAATAGAAATATTTACACCATTGCTTGTGGAACATCTTATCATGCAACTTTGGTTGCTGCTCTGTATTTCAATGAGATCGCAAATATCGAAGTAATCCCTATTCTTCCCGGTAATTTCAGAGGACAATATTCTAAAAGTCTACAGGATAATGACGTAATTATCGGGGTGTCTCAAAGTGGTGAAACAAAGGATCTAATAGATATTTTCAATGATGTGGAAAATTCCGGTTTAGACATAAAGAAAATTGTATTAGTTAATAATATGAACTCTACTTTGGGTCAGGAAAAAAGCGATGTTTCCATACCCATTTTCTGTGGACCGGAAATAGCCGTTCCTGCTACAAAGAGTTTTATTAATCAAATCACCCTATTCTATTATCTGGCAATTAAAGTAGCAGAAATTTGCTCTGTGAAAAAAATCGAAAACAAGCAACAAGGATATAAGGAATTAGCTAAAAACATCAAACATCGCATTGAGACAATAGACATGATCCCTCGTCTAATTCAGGAAACTATTGATTCGACCAGAGATCAAATCGAAGAAGTAGCAGGGAAGATTTACCTTGAACCATCTATGCACATTTTGGCTACAAAAGTAACAGGAGTTGCCAAAGAAGGAGCTCTTAAAATTCGCGAAACTGTATTGAATCATGCTGAAGGTGGTGAGGCATCTGAATTTAAACATGGTCCTAATACTATCTTAGGTAAGAATACTGTTTTCGGCTTGAAAAGCGTGAAAGCAATGGTGAAGCACTTCAACAAAACTCAGGACAAACTGGATGCTGTAGCAGATTCAAAGGGAATTTCGTTGGATGAACGCAAGAAAATGTCACGTTCACTCAGTAATTATATCTTTAATAAATCTATTCCTTTCAACTTATCACCTAAAGCTTTGAATGTCTTCAAAGAAACTGTGGCCGATTTCAATTTCTTTGAGAAAGCATACCGAAATTATCCTCTAATTTATGTGACCGGACCCGATGAACGGGATGTGAATCTGACAATTTCTCAGATCAATACTCATAAAATCAGAGGTGGAGATTCCTTTATTATCGCAGAGGAAAATGATAAACTTTTGGAAAATGCCCAAACTAATCCGCATGATGAAGGATATTATGGCTGGGGATTTATCTTCTTACCAAGAACTGGAGATTCATTGCTACATACTTTCTCCGCTACTATCGTATTACAAATGCTGGCATTACGCATGAGTGTAAAGAAAATGGAATATCTTGATAAGCTTGAGATCAGTGATCATGGTGTACATCCCGATGTTCCAAAAAATGTTTCGAAATCGATAACTGTAGATTAAATTAAAAAAGGAAATTAAATGGCCATTGGTTTAAACAAAACTATTCTTATAGCTGATGATGATCAGTTTCAACTAGATATCTATAGACATATTTTTGAATTGAAGATGGATAAAGAAAATCTGCAAAAGGAATATGATACTCATTTTTTTGAAGACGGAACATATTTACTGGATGCTTTTAAAAAGCTCTATGCCGCCAATAAGAGGGTTCCGGTTTGCATCTTAGATGGACGAATGCCCAAAATGGATGGTTGGCAAACTGCAATTGAAATAAGAAAAACCGATCCTGAAACAATCATCATTTTTGTTACAGGATATGAAGATAAAAGCAGTTCTGAAATTCAGAAATCACTTAAACATGACTACTATTTAATGAGTAAACCGTTCACTGAAAATGAGATTTTATCCCTTACTGATTCTGTGTTAAGAAATTGGAATAGAACGATAGCACTTACTCGATATGCTCATGAAATCAAGCAAACTACTAATGAGTTGGTAGAAACACAGAAAAAGTTCAAACGTTTGGAAGAAAACCTCAGCAAGCATTATTACTTCTATACTCATGATACACAACGCGTATATTCTTATCTTAGTCCGTCTGTCACTAAAGTTTTAGGATATTCTCAACAGGAATATATTGAAAATCACAATAATTATATAGTTGAGAATTTCCAAAAACAAGAAGCTTTTGATGCAACGGAAATGGCTATTAAAGGAGAACAGTCTCCATCTTTCGAAGTGGAATTGTATCACAAAGATGGCAGCTTACATACACTTGAAGTGGCTGAATTTCCTGTTTATAATGAAAAAGGCAAAGTAATCTCTATAGAAGGATTGGCTCACGACGTAACAGAAAGAATAGAAACAACTCAAAAGCAGGATATACTATTCAGAATTTCAAATTCTATTAACAAAATTTTAGATCCCAAAGAACTGTATATGTTCATTCAGGACATTCTAAGTGAAATGATCGATACTTCAAACTTCTATATTGCTCTTTACGATAAAGAAACAAATATGCTCTCCTTACCATATTCTCAAGATGAAATGGATGATATTGAAACATTTCCTGCCGGAAATACATTCACAGCTTATGTGATTAAAAACAAAAAATCCTTCCTGGCTAGCCAGGCTATGCTTCAGGAACTCATTGATACAGGGGAAGTAGATCTAGTAGGAACGCTGGCAGAAGTATGGCTAGGTGTTCCTTTGATTGTTCAAAATGAAGTAATTGGTGCACTTGTAGTTCAAAGTTATGAAGATAAAAATCTTTATAACGAGAAACACAAAGAAATTTTGGAATTCGTATCAGATCAAATTGCTGTTATTGTGGAGAGGAAAAGAACTGAGTTGGAATTGAGACAAGCCAAAGAAGAAGCAGAGGCTGCATCTAGAGCAAAAGCAGATTTTCTAGCTTCAATGAGTCACGAGATTAGAACACCAATGAATGGTGTGATTGGAATGACCGGATTATTAACTGAAACTCCACTCACACCTGAACAAAAGGAATATGTAGATACAATTCGCTTGAGTGGAGATTCACTACTTACTATCATAAACGATATTTTAGATTTTTCTAAAATCGAATCAGGCAAAATGGATTTGGAATCACAACCATTTGAGCTTAGGTCTTGCATTGAAGAAACTTTCGATCTTGTCTCAACTAAAGCATCTGAAAAAATGCTTGATCTTGTTTACCTCATCGAACCGGATGTTTCGGCTTTCGTTGAAGGAGATATTACACGTTTACGTCAGATTCTGGTAAATCTTGTAAATAATGCTATTAAGTTTACAGAAAAGGGTGATATCTTCGTTCATGTAGAGAAGAAATCTGTAAAAAATAAAGTGATTGAACTTCTCTTCTCGATAAAAGATACTGGCATTGGCATTCCCACAGAACGACTTAATCGTCTTTTCAAAGCCTTTTCTCAAGTAGATTCTTCCACCACTCGCAGATATGGTGGCACTGGCCTGGGCCTGGCAATATGTAAAAGGCTAACCGATTTGATGGGCGGCAAGATCTGGGTGGAAAGTAAGTATGGAGAAGGTTCTACTTTCTTCTTCACCGTAAAGACAAATGCCACTCCAGTACGAAGACCAAAAATATATCGAGAAAGTATGCCTATTATTAAGGACACTAAAATTTTAATCGTAGATGATAATGAAACTAATCGAAGAATTCTCAAACTACAATGTGAGCATTGGAATATGAAGCCAGTAACCATGGCTTCCGCTCAGGAAGCTTTGGATGCAATAGATAAAGGAGCAAATTTTAAACTCGCTATATTGGATATGCACATGCCAGACAAAAATGGTGCTGAGCTGGGCAAGGAATTGAGAGAGAGATTTTCCCGCAAAGAAATGCCTTTAATAATGTTAAGTTCTGTAGGTAAACCATTACGAGAAAAAATCTCAGAAGATATCTTTGATATTTTCCTTTCAAAACCTGTAAAACAGTCCCAACTATTTGATGCACTTGTAAAAGTTCTTTCAGAAAAAGTAGTGATTTCTGAAACTATAGAACATAAAGCTAAACTAGATGTAAATCTGGCTAATAAAATTCCTCTGCATATTTTATTGGCAGAAGATAATATAATTAATCAAAAAATTGCTATTCGTATCCTGCAAAAAATGGGTTATATGGCAGATATAGCTGCAAATGGATTAGAAGTAATTGATGCTTTGAAACGGCAAAAATACGATATTATCTTTATGGATGTTCAAATGCCGGAAATGGATGGTTTAGAAGCAACTAATATGATTTTGAATATCTGGCCCCATGTAGATACCAGACCCAAGATCATTGCCATGACAGCCAACGCAATGGAAGGAGATAAAGAGATTTGCATCAACGCAGGTATGGATGATTATATTTCCAAACCAGTAGCAATAGAAGATGTTCAGGAAGCTTTAATTCGCTGGGGGAAAAAGCCAGATGAAGATGAAGCAGAGTCAGGTCGTCCACCATCTGATGAAATTATGGACTGGGCAATGGTAGAATCTTTAAAATATCTTGATACTGGGGATGAATTAGGCAATTTATTATTGGATCTGGTAAATATCTTTCAAGTTGAGTTCCCTATAAACCTACAGAAGTTAAGCGAAGCTGTTAAAATAAATCAAGCTTCTAGCATTCAATCTATCGCTCATAAATTAAAGGGAGCTGGTTCAAATCTCGGTGCAAAAGGCTTTGCCAAAGTAAGCTATAATATTGAGATAAAGGGTAAGAATAATGAGCTTTCAGGATTGAGTGACAATTTATGTGAATTACAGGAAATGATGGAATTTACGCTGGATGAATTTGCTACTTATTTCAGGACTATTAATAAAGAATTTGTTATAAAGTCAAAATAGAGGTAGATATGAGAATTGGGCTAGGTTATGATGTTCACAGATTAGTTCATGGAAGAAAACTAATTCTGGGTGGCGTGGAAATTCCTAATAATAAGGGTTTGTTAGGGCATTCAGATGCTGACGTACTAATTCATGCTGTTATCGATGCTATTTTAGGTGCACTGGCGTTAGGTGATATTGGCAAACATTTCCCAGATAATAATGATGAGTACAAAAACATTAACAGCAGAATTTTGTTAAATAAAACGTTTCAAAAAATGGAAGACAATAACTATTATATAGGAAATATTGATGCTACTATCTGTGCTGAAAACCCTAAATTACAACCATATCTCCAGCAAATGCGAGAAAACCTTGTAACAGATTTAAACACAGATTTGGCTAACATAAACATAAAAGCGACGACTGAGGAAGGTCTGGGTATCTCAGGGAAACAATCTGGGATGAGTGCTTATTGCGTTGTACTGATACAAAAGAAATGAAAAAACCGGAACTCCTTTTACCAGTCGGAAATACGGAAGCATTTTACGCTGCTGCAGAAGCTGGTGCCGATGCAGTTTATCTTGGTTTACGTAATTTCAATGCACGTGGTAGAGCTAAGAATTTTGCTCCTAACCAATTACAGTCGATACTAAAAGAAGCAAAACAATTAAATCTGAAAGTCTACCTGACCCTTAATACTCTTATTAAAAACAGTGAATTACCCGAGCTGTTAGATACATTGTATATGATTTCCCAAACTTCTATTTCTGCCGTTATAATTCAAGACTTGGGAGTATATTATTTATTGTCAAAATTCTTCCCAAACATAACGATACATGCCAGTACTCAAATGGGTTTTCACAATTCAGTTGGAGCCGATTTTGCTCATAAACATAAATTTGAGAGAATTATTCTCGCTCGTGAATTAACCTGGCCGGAGTTGAAAAAAATCTCTGATAAATCAAAGATTGAACTTGAGATCTTTACCCACGGTGCATTATGCTACTCTTTTTCAGGAAGCTGTCTGTTCAGCAGTTACCTCGGCGGAATGAGTGCCAATCGCGGACAGTGCCGGCAACCTTGTCGCAGAGCATTCGAAACCGGAACAAGATCAGATTTTATTTTCAGTTTAAAAGATAATCAATTGCTTTCAAAATTACCTGAAATAATGAAATTGAACGTCTCTTCCATAAAAATAGAAGGACGTATGAAATCGGCAGAATACGTATATCAAGTGGCCAAAGCTTATCGTTTGGTGATTGATAATCCCAATCGAATTGAAGAAGCTGAAATACTTTTGAATTTTGACATGGGAAGACAAAAGACATCCTATTTCATGGGGGGCAGTGTATCTGCTGCAATCACAAATGATCCATCTACCGGCATTTCTATCGGGAATGTAACAAAAGTAGAAAAAAATCAAATTACGATAACAAGTAATATGGAGTTAACTAAAGGAAATCGTATTCGGGTGCAGCCGGCAAACGGAACAGATAGCAAAGCCATAAAGTTGAAAAATGAGAATCTTGTTCAAGATAATAACGACAAACAAAAATTTCACGTTTCAATTGAAAATCCAGATTTTAGCGTTGGTGATAAAGTTTTTCTTATCGGCGTTGGTGAACATAAATTTAGGAGCAAATTTGCCTTGGAAGGAAAGAAATTACAGCTTTCTATGCCTCATAAAAAGAAACAGAATATCCTACAAAAAATCGGTACCAGTAAAGCTTTAAAATTTCAGCAATTATTTATCAGAGTTGATTCTCCCGCTTGGTTACGTAAAATCTATTTTGATAAATTCGATTTTCTTATTTTAAAATTTAATAAAAATGATCTTAAGAGCATGGACTTAAGTAATGCTTATCTGCGAAAACATCTACCAAAGATCATCATAGAATTGCCAAAATTCATTCCTGAACAGGATATAGATTTCTACCAAGAAATTTGTTCAAATTTCCTTCGCGCAGGTATATCCCATTTTATGTTGGCTAATATCTCTCAGAAGAATTTGTTCCCAAACGATCATCGGATTTCTCTTAGTAGTAACGAAAATATCTATTGTTTAAATGATGCAGCAATTCAATTTTTAAAAGAAGAGCATTTCAAACTTCATATCTATCCTTTTGAGAACGATTACCCAAATTTATTAAGCTGCAAAGATCGAAAAGGAATTGTTCCGTTATATTTTTATCCTGAACTTTTTTATTCTCGCATGCCCATAGATCTGGAATCACATTCAACTTTTAGTGATGACACAAATAAATATAATCGCGAGATCAGAGATGGAATTACCATTGTTACACCTCAAATTCCAGTCTCACTTCTACAATTCAAAGAGAAATTGGGAAAACATGGATTTAGACGTTTTCTGTTGGATCTTTCTTATCAAAAGCCTTCTCAAAACACATTTAATCGATTGTTGAAGAAATTTCATACTTCACAAGCTGAGCAGCCTGGAAGCCAATTCAATTTCAAACTCGAATTGCATTGAAGTGTTTGCAATGAATTGCTTATTGACAGGAAGATTTCGAAGAAAGCAGAGTGATAAAATTTGAAAAACTTCTGTTAATTGCATGAATTTAAATTGTTTATGAAAGCTATTATTGTCTCTATATTTTCCCTGATATTCTTAAATTCTTTACATTGCGTAGAATTCGATAATTTGAGCGGCTCTGACCTTATGTTGGGAATCGGTGCACGACAAATTGCTTTAGGGAAGCTGGCTCACTATTAAATGATTCTCCAGGTTCTGTCTTCTGGAATGCTGCCAGCTTAGCTAACATCAATAGTGCCCAAATGCAAGTTGATTTAGAATCTTCAGGAGCTTTCAATAACCTGTTCATAGCATTGAATCCCAATATATTTAAAATTAAAAACCAAAATATAGTTCTTGGGTTTGGTATAGTTAACCGGCTTAGATTTAAAGGCAAAAGCGACAGTGAATGGAGTGGATATGCTACTCATCTTCTAGATCTAACAATGATCTATGTAGATAACTTCACAGGAAAAATAGATTCGCAAAGTTATGATTACCGAATTGCATTTGCTATAAAGGCATCAAGAAAACTAAATCTGGGAATTACTTTTGTTCGACTAGTATGACGTACAAAAATTAACAGAATCGGCGGTTCTGATCCAAATTATCGAGTAGGGGTTGAATATAATACAATTGATTTTGGCGCAAAATATCAACTCAATGAATATCTAAGTAGTAGTTTTGTTCAAAGAAATATAGCGCATTTTGCAGAAGATAAATTTCCTACTGCAGAGAATTCAAATTTCGAAGAAAATGTTAAGTTTTCAATGCCTTGTTATCTAACTCTAGGTTTTGCTTATAAAAGAAATTTTAATTTGTACATCGACAATGAATTAATTATAGGTAATTATGGTGGTAAGAAATTGAAATATATGGAATTCTGGATTCTGAGAACAGGTGTTGAAAAGACTATTTCAAATCAATTCTCTCTTCGCTTTGGAATAACGAATCCAATCATTGCAAAAGCTTCTTCACTGGGCGATATTCGTTCTAAATTACCATTTCCAAAATGTAATCTCTCCGCAGGCCTTGGATACAAAATCCAACATTTCAGCATTGATCTTGCAATTTTCTTGAATCCAGGATTAAGTTATGTTCAAAGGAAACCAGTACCAGCTCTTTATTTATCGGGAACTTTTCGATATTAAATAAAAAAGGTTACGAAGACTAAAATTATAATTGACTCCAAAATCAAAATGTCTATTCTGACCAATGATGTATAAGGTTGTATAAGGTTTAGAATATTTGCGAGGATTTTATGGATAAACATTTATCAATTGGAGAAGCGGCAAAGAAAATTGGAATTAGTTCACAAACTTTAAGAAGATGGGATAAACAAGAAAAATTTAAATCTACAAGGCATCCAATAAATAATTTTAGAGTATATTCCTCTGAACAAGTTGATAAATTTATTCAGAATTTAAAACAAGATTTTGAAGAAGAAAAAGTTTATCCCAGCATTGAGTTGTCTTCCTATTTCTCTACAAAAAACGGTCAGTTATATAATTGTGATGTTTTAGATTTTTTTTCGAAATTGAAATCAAAATCAATTGACCTGATTTTTGCCGATCCCCCATATAATATCAAAAAAGCTGAATGGGATACTTTTGAATCACAAAAAAAATATATTGAGTGGTCAATGAAATGGATTGAAGAAGCATATCGTGTACTCACACCTAACGGTTCGCTTTATGTTTGTGGATTTTCTGAAATACTAGCAGACTTGAAATGGGCAACTTCAAGTTTGTTTAAAGGATGTAAGTGGTTGATTTGGTTTTATCGAAACAAAGCAAATTTGGGAAATGACTGGGGAAGATCTCATGAAAGTATTCTTCATCTTCGGAAATCTAAAACTCCGATTTTCAATATCGATGAAGTAAGAATACCTTATAACGAACATACTCTTAAATACCCACGACGAAAACAAGCTGAAAGCTCTCAATACTCCAATGGTAAAAAAGAATATTTTTGGGAGCCTAATCCATTTGGAGCAAAACCTAAAGATGTTTTTGAAATACCTACAATTGCTAATGGCTCTTGGGAGAAATATCCTCATTTAACCCAAAAACCTATTTCATTGGTAAAGAAGCTTCTATTAGCTTCATCTAATCCGGAAAGTATTATTCTCGATCCATTTGGTGGTTCTGGAACAACCTATGCAGTTACAGAAGCCTTTAATAGAAAATGGTTGGGATGTGAGTTGAACACTGAATATTGTGAGATTATAAAATCAAGATTATTAGATAACGAGCATTTGGGTCGAATAAAATCCGGAGTAGATGAAGAAAAATCAAATAAATTAAGGAAGAAGCTTAGGGGTTAACAAGTTTCCAAATATCTTCAATAATGAATTTCGAGAATGGTTGAATATATTTTCTATAGGTTTTTTCTTTTGTTATCGACGGTGGATCAACATAATAAACTCCTTTTAACCTTCTAAGAAATTTTGAATAAACTAAGAATAAATTCGAAACAAATGTAAATGAAACTTTATTAGGATTTTTTCGTTGTACGTCATTAAGAAAAATCGCTATTATATTAACCTTACGTTTCAGAAATTTGTTCATAAGTAAATTATCAACGAAGATTTTTGACATTCGATCTTTTGAAGATGTTTTTAATGAAATAACCGATTCATGTTCAGACAATGAGTTATCATCCGATCTTGTGAAACTAATGGGTGAAATAACAACATCTAATTGACAGCGATATATTTCCTTTTTGGAATATGGAATTATCAATGTTTTTTCTCTGTTAGATACTCCAATACTAGAAATAAGTATTTTAATCAGATCTTCAAATCTATTCCCTACATGTTTTCTAGCACTATTACTTTCACCTAATAGATCAAAACCGATACCTACAGTTTGTTGGAATGTGTAAACTACTGAATCAATAAGCTTATATTCTACTTTAGTGAAATCTCTTTGTCCTTCTTTCAACTTTTCTAATATTTCTTGAAAGAGATTATATGAAGTTTTAAAGTTATTAATTGAATTCAGAAACAATTCTTTATTAATTGGTCTAACTTTTTTTGTTTGACCTGAGGTAGTTGAACTAAGAAGTAAATATCCATTATGTTCACTTTGAAAATCAACAACGTTTGAAATGTGACCAAGAATTCTAATTGTAACATCATAAAACTCACTAAGAGCATTTTTTGGTGTTTGTAAATCTTCAAGCAAAGAGTAACTCATTTCATTAACCTTCTACTTTCTCTTCTACTACCTTCTTTATCAATTCTTCATCAGGAATAAAAGGTAATGTGATATGATCTGTTTCTTTGAATCTCTCGTTGTGTTCGATGCAAGTGGAAATTGAGTTTTCGTTACGGGCCCAGGCACGCCTGGCAACTCCACCCATCACATCCCATTGGAAAGATCTTTCTAAAATGTAATCAACCCGTTCACTGCCGTCTAAAACCATGCCGAATCCACCATTAATTACTTTGCCAATACCTACACCGCCGCCATTGTGCAAAGAGATCAGGCTCATGCCACGCGCAGCATTTCCTGCGAAACACTGTGTTGCCATATCTGCCATCACATTAGAGCCATCTTTAATATTGGAAGTTTCTCGGAAAGGACTATCTGTACCGCCGGTATCGTGATGATCACGGCCCAACATGATCGGCCCGACTTCACCCTTGCGTACCATATCATTGAATTTAAGAGCTATACTCATTCTACCCATCGCATCTTGATATAAAATCCTGGCTTGTGTTCCCACAACCAGTTTATTTTTGATTGCATCGCGAACCCAGATATAATTATCACGATCCTGATAGCGTAATTCTTCACGGCAATTTTTAATTATTTCTGCTGCTGCTGCATCGGTTTTGATCAGATCTTCCTGCTTTCCACTGAGGCAGACCCAGCGGAAAGGACCATAACCGTAATCAAAAAGTTCCGGACCAAGAATGTCTTCCACATAACTGGGATAGATAAAGCCGTCGTAAGTATTATCAGGATTCTTGGAAATTTCCTTCACTCCGGCATCATATACCGCTTTCATGAAACTATTGCCGTAATCAAAGAAATAGGTACCATTTGCATCCAGGATCTGGATCGCTTTAAAATGTCTTCGCAGAGATTTATCTACCAATTTGCAGAAACCTTTACGATCTTCAGTCAGCATTTTTGTCCGCTCATCAAAAGTTAGATCAGCCGGGCAATAACCACCTTCATAAGCTGCATGACAGGAAGTTTGATCGCTAAGCAGATCAATGTGAACATTATTATCTGCGGCATGTTCCAATAAATCCACTATATTCCCATGATAAGCTATCGAAACAGATTCTTCCTTTTTTTGATATTCAGCTGCCAATTTAAAAGCTTCGGAAGCATCATTAGTAACTTCACCTACCCAACCCTGGCTGTGTCTGGTCTCAATTCGAGATTTATCAACTTCGGCAAAAATGCCTACACCATTGGCAATTTCCACAGCTTTTGGTTGAGCTCCACTCATACCACCCAAACCGGAGGATACAAACAGTTTTCCCCGCAAATCACCATCTGCAGCAACTCCCAGTTTCATGCGTCCGGCAATTAAGATTGTATTATATGTTCCATGCACGATTCCCTGAGGACCAATATACATCCAGCCACCAGCAGTCATCTGTCCATAATTGGCCACTCCTAAAGCATTAGCTCTGTTAAAATCCTGCTGATTATCGAACATGCCAATCATCAACCCATTGGTAACAATTACTCGTGGAGCTTTGGGGCTTGACCTGAACAAACCCAGTGGATGGCCGCTCTCGATAACGAGAGTGTGGTCATGAGTAAGATTTTCTAAATATTTTTTAATGAGACAATACTGCATCCAATTCTGGCAAACAGCCCCGGTTTCCCCGTATGTAACAAGTTCATAGGGATAAAGTGCAGTTGCAAAATCAAGGTTATTATCGATCATCACCTGAAAGGCTCTTCCTTCTAAACATTTACCTTTGTAATCATCTACAGGTTTTCCAGTTAAACAACCTTCCGGTCTAAAACGATAACCATAAATATGCCCATGTGTAAGTAGCTCATCCAGAAATTCAGGAGCAAGAGTTTTGTGCATTTCTTCCGGCAGATATCTCAAAGCATTCTTCAACGCTAATTCAATTTCTTTTTTGTTCAGCGGCATTTCTCGTCGAGGTGCTCTGCGAATTCCATCAATGAATTCTGGATATTTGGGAAGTTCTACATCTAATTTTATCTTCATTGCATTAGCTATGTTTTTATTATTCACTGTTATCTCCTGTTTACTGTGATATAATTCCTGTTTCTTTGAAGTTGTTGTTAACATCCTTTTCTTCCAGAAAGCTTTTTATTTTATTTTCCAAAGCGTTAATCACATCAATAGATATTGGAGCTAATTCTTCATTTTCTGTTTGCTTCCTCAAAACAAAAACCGTATCAATGGGTAAAGCTTTTATATCTGGAACTAGAGATTCCTCTACCATTTCTGTTACTAAGATCACATGTGTTTTGGGAAATGTTTTTTTGGCCATATTGGCATAATATTCTGCTTCAATTAAATCGCTAAATCTTAATGTTTTATAAGTTAGAAACATGATCAATGGAAAATGTAGTTGGTATTTATTAAATCGTTTTTTCCCTGTAATGCGGAATTGAAAATCAAATTCCTGCGACAGCATTAAAAATTCAGGAGATTCTCCGACATCAAAGTTCGGTGCATCCTGTATTGAGCAAATGCTGATTGGATTAATCCCCAGATTTGTAGAAAAACTGTGTCTACCCCACTTGATGCCCAGATGACCTAATATTGATCTTCTCTTTAGAAAAACAGAAATAACATCATCGAGATACAATGTTTTAAAAAGAGGAGAATCATCTTTAAAACCTTTCTCAGAAGATTTTACAAATTTGTATTTTCTATTGTTTATCTGTTTTGTGAAGCTATTCAGAGCCTTCACTAGAATCTCATTGGATAGAATTTCATAGGCCGCAGCTTTCTCTACATTTTTCCATTTTATTCTTATTTCGTTTAAATACATTTTGTTAACAGGATTTCTTTCCGTAGCTAACAGTTTTGCTAAAACTTCCCCATAGAACATTAAATATTTCCTCCTGCTCTGGATTTTTTAATGAAAATTATTCATATTGCACAACTAACTAAGCTTAAATTATCGGATTTTTTGTCAAACTTCTTTTTGAACTGATAAAGAAGTAATTTTCAGTTTGACAAACTGTTAGCTTCTGACGAAGATATTACTTGAGGTAAATATGAAGTTAATTAAAAATGCTGAGATTTCTACTGGAGAAAATAGTATCACAAAAATCGTAGATATTCTTTTTGATGAGAAAATTATCCAGATTTCAGAAAAACCAATATCCACAAGTGACATTGAAATTTATAATCTTTGCGGTAAGCTGCTCATTCCCGGTTGTATCGATGCACATGTGCATTTTAACGATCCCGGTTTTACCCATCATGAAGATTTTTTATCGGGGACAAGCAGTGCGGCTGCCGGAGGTATTACAACTATCATTGATATGCCCTGCACTTCAATTCCCGCTGTTACAAATACAGAAAATTTGAACACAAAATTAGAAGTTATCAAGCCAAAAGCTGTTATCGATTTTGCTTTGTGGGCAGGATTATCAGGAAATAATTTCCCTTTGGATAAGAGTTCTATTCTTGAACTTTGGAATGCTGGAGTTGTAGGTTTTAAAATTTATACGGTGTCAGGAATGGATACATTTAAAGCACTTACTTATGAACAAATTAAAACTATATTTAATGAGTTTCCTGAATTGCTGTTTGCCTTTCATGCCGAAGACCCTGAAGTTTTATTAAACTCGAAAAAGGAGTATTCGGATCAAGAACTTTCAAAACCGGAAACTTTTGTATATTCACGACCACCTGAAGCAGAAATAACTGCTGTAAAAAAAATACTTCAAGCTGCTGGCAAGCAGAATATAATTCATATCGTTCACGTAGGAAGCAGCAAAGCTGCTGAGTTAATACAACTTCACAAGGAGAAACTAGATCTTACCTGGGAAACTTGTCCACATTACCTGCAGTTTACCTGTGAAGATTTTTCAATTCTTAAAGGAAAATTAAAAACAGCACCTTCCGTTAAGTTTAAAGAAGATAAAGGTCTTCTGCGATCTTATCTTAAAAGTGGAGATCTCGATTTTGTTACTACCGATCATGCGGGATGTGACTGGAAAACCGAGAAAGACATCAAAGATTTTTCAAAAGTTTACAGTGGGATTCCCGGAACAGAATTGATGATTCCATATCTGTTTTCCGAGTTCTATCAGAAAGAAAAAGTTCAACTGCTAAGAATGATCGAATTAACCAGCACAAATGCAGCAAAGCGATATGGATTATATCCACAAAAAGGCAGTCTGGAAATTGGATCTGATGCTGATTTCACCGTAATAGACTTGAATCGACCCAATACGATTGATGAACAGAAATTGTATTGTTTGGGAAAATATTCTCCCTTTCATAGAGAAACTTTTGGTTGTTCGATAGATAAAACAATCGTACGGGGAAATATTGTTTATGACTCTGGAAAGGATATAATCGGCAAGCCCGGTTGGGGAAAATGGGTTAAAAGGGAATCTTAATCTATTCTAAATCTGTTTTTTCGTAAATCTCTTCGATCTCAGATTCTGTTTCAACTTCATCATCCCGATAAACCAATAAATAAGTTTTATCGGCAAACCATTTGATGATCTTACACACAGCAAAAGGATAATAAATACCCCAACTGATCATCGATAATAATAACTGACCCCAGATATATGTGAATCCTTTGCTAACAGGTATGCTGTCAAAGCGGATGAAGTTTTTTCCTTCCTGCCCAATGATTCCAATATGTGAAACAAAATAGATATAAAGCCGAACCATAGCAGCCGGAAAATAGATACCAAGAGTAGCAATCGTGATGATCATCTCTCTGGCAATAATTCCCAGCGAAGTCCAGCTATCATCATGCAATTTTATCTCTCTTCCATTATATTCCAGATCGATCAACCATTTAAAAGCTTTGTAACAGAAGGGGATCATTATTACATACATAATCAGGATCATTCCTGTCATTTGCAAGTACATCGACCAAAAACTCTCCATATCAAAGTCCATCATATTCACAAAAAAAGTAGTATAATAATAGTATTGGAAGATACCTATCGGCAATATATAATAAAGTAAAAATATTTTTAGAAGAGCACCACCTCTTCCATTAAATTGCAAAGCTTGCCCCAGATATTTGATATTAGAAAAAACAAACCTGGCAATATTTTCCATGAACCAGCTGTAGTAGATCCCAAAACTAGCCAACGAGAGAATTGCATCCCTAATGTTTATCCAGAGAAATTTCCAGATAGAACCTGTAAAATCGAAGAAATCATTATCATACTTGGTAGTTTTTACAAACTGCTTAAAAATAAATATTCTCAGTAATATCGTCATGATCAAAACTAGGAATATCCATATATAAACGATTGCCAATACCCTGAAACTACCAACAAGATCAAGATTATCTAAACTACCGCTGGAACTAATAACAGAAAATATTGCAATAATATATGGAACCATTATGATAGCCATAAAAACAACAAATATAATAAGAAGCCGCTCTCCAGGATAATTAAAATTGAAATATTTTTTTGTCAGCATGCCTACTCCAGGTTATTTATCTTACTACAAATTCACCAAAATTTCCCTGCATTTTGTGTATTAACAGGTTCAGGGAATCCTGTGAAAAAGATGAAAATTCGTTCACTTTATTTTCCAATTTGGAAGTAGATACAAATTTCTGCAGGAAATATCTTTTTGCTTTACCCAGCATCAATCCCATATCCTCTACATCTTCGTTGGAAAGTAGATTAGTAACGAGTGTGCTGCGGAATTCATACTCAATTTCGGAATTCTCGATAAGAAGAATTGATTTTTTAATATTTTCTATATTCACTTTTGCTTTGGTAATTTTATCATATTTAATTAAAGGTGCTTTTATATCCATTGCCAGGTAATCTACTAAATCTGATTTAATAAGTTGTTCAATCATCTCGGGATTTGTTCCATTTGTGTCCAATTTCACAAGAAAACCCAACTCTTTTATTCTTTGCATAAATTCCGGTAGATTATCCTGCAGAGTCGGTTCACCACCTGTTATAGAAACAGCATCGAGTTTACCAATTCTTTTCTTTAGGAAATCAAAGACATGGGAAGCTGGGATTGATAGTTGAAAATCTTTAGGAAAAACAAGCTCGGGATTGTGACAATACGGACAGCGAAAATTGCAGCCTTGCATAAATACAATGGCAGATAATTTACCCGGATAATCAATAAGTGTAAATTTTTGAAAACCACCTATTTTCATTTAGTTTCCATGAAAATCATTATCTTAATTACTCCGCAATTTTAAAAGTTTTTCTTATGTCGAATTCTGCTTTTTTTCCGTCATTCCATTGTTGCACTGGTCGCAGATATCCTACAACCCGTGAATATACTTCGCAATCCTGGTTGCAAAGTGGACATTTATATTGTTCTCCCTGAACATATCCATGAGTTTTGCATACACTGAAAGTAGGAGAAAAAGTGAAATATGGCAGTTTATAGTTACTGCATATCTTATTTACCAGGTTCTTCAAACTATCGATATTTCCAATTCTTTCTCCGGCGAATAAATGTAATACTGTTCCACCTGTATATTTAGTTTGAATCTCATCCTGCAGATCCAAAGTTTCAAAAATATCATCAGAGTAATTTACCGGAAGTTGAGTTGAATTTGTATAGAAAGGTTCTGCACCGTCTTTCATTTCAAATTCATTGGCTACAATAATTTTAGGATATATTTCTTTATCTCTTTTCGCCAAGCGGTAAGTAGTTCCTTCTGCTGGTGTGGCTTCCAGATTATAGTTGTTGCCTGTTTCTTCCTGGAATTCAATCAATCTATCACGCATGAAATCCATAACTTCCAGGGCAAAAGTGTGACCTTCTTCATGAGCAATATTTTTATCCAGAAGATTCAAGGCAGCTTCATTCATACCTATCAAGCCGATTGTAGAAAAATGATTTTTCCAATATTGTCCGGTCTTCTGTCGGATATCGCGTAAATAATATTTGGTATAAGGATAAAGGCTATTATCAGTTAGTTTTTCTAATACTTTTCGTTTAATTTCCAAGCTGCTTTTTGCTTTTATCATTAGTTCATTTAGTCGAAAAAGAAATTCACCTTTATTTGCAGAGAGATAAGCAATTCGTGGTAGATTAATTGTAACTACACCGATAGAGCCGGTAAGTGGATTTGCACCAAATAATCCACCACCTCTTGCCTCTAATTTACGAGTGTCCAACCTTAAGCGGCAACACATAGATCGTGCATCATCAGGGCTCATATCAGAATTCACAAAATTGGAAAAATAAGGAATTCCGTATTTGGCAGTAGCTTCCCATAAATAGGTGAGATTAGGATCATCCCAATCGAAATCTTTTGTAATATTGTAGGTTGGAATCGGAAAAGTGAATACACGGCCCTTGACATCACCTTCGCTCATAACATCTAAGAAAGCATGATTTAAAGTATTCATTTCTTCCTGGAATTCACTGTAAGTTTCTTTCTGCAACTCACCACCAATAATTATAGGATGGTCAGCATATGCTTTGGGCATTACAAGATCCATTGTTATGTTTGTAAAAGGTGTTTGAAATCCAACTCTAGTTGGAACATTTACGTTAAATATAAATTCCTGTAGTGCTTGTTTAACCTCATCATAACTTAGTTTATCATATCTGATAAACGGAGCGAGAAGTGTGTCGAAATTGGAAAATGCTTGAGCTCCTGCCGCTTCTCCTTGGAGTGTGTAGAAAAAATTTACGATTTGCCCAAGAGCGCTTCGAAAATGTCTGGCAGGACCACTTTCGATTTTACCTGCAGCTCCTTTAAAACCTATCATCAATAAGTCTTTTAGATCCCAGCCAACACAATATACAGAAATCAGACCCAGATCGTGGATATGAAAATCTCCACTGGCATGTGTCTCTTTTACTTCTGGCGGATAAATTTTATTGAGCCAGTATATTTTGCTTATCTCAGAAGCAATATAGTTATTCAAGCCTTGAAGTGAATAGGCCATATTACTGTTTTCTTTTACTTTCCAATCCAATTTTTCCAAGTATTTATCAATAAGAGAGATTTCTGCATTAGATACTATTTCTCGAATTTTGGCATGTTGGTCTCGATAAATTATGTAAGCTTTAGCAGATTTTTTAAAAGGTGATGAAATTAATACTTCTTCCACAATGTCTTGAACTTCTTCTACAGAAGGAACTTCATTTTGGATGATCTGTGTCGCAAGGTTAATGACTTGAAGTGACAACTTCCTGGCAACATTTGCATCAAATTCATCTGTAACTTCACCAGCTTTTAATATGGCATTTGTAATTTTTTCTGCTTCGAAAAGCACTATTTGATTGTCTCTTTTTTTGATAAATTTGAACATTAAACTAACTCCCCAATTAGCATGAAAGCGATAATTTATTTTGTTGTATACAGTTACGCCACTACACTTAAAAAATAGTAATTCTGCTCAACCCTATTTACATATAACAAACATAAGAAGTTAGCATCATTGTCAAGAAGTTCGTTTTTGTGGATGACGCTATATATACGGAAGTCAGTTTAATATCAGATGTTAGGTTTAAATTATATTTTTTTATGAATTATTATTCATATTATTAAGCAAATTTTCTACTTTATAACCTGGCAGTAATAAGATTCTGCTCTGGTAACCTGATTTTATGCTAACTCTCTATTTTTGAAATGAATCAGAAATAGGTAGCAAAATATCTTACTACCCATAAATATCATTTAAAATTTTAGTTAATTTGAACTGAAAAAAATCTATCGAATTATAAATTAATTAAGATTTCAACCAGCCATCTTGTCATGTTATCAACACTTCGACCAACCCTAGCTTCGAAAGTTTTAACATTTCGACCAGCCGCATGTATTGCATTTCAAACATCCCTCGGAATGTTCCACAGAGCTTCCACAATCGGGGCAGGTCGCCATCAGTCCTCTAGGAGCAATATTTGCTACTTTTACTGTTTTCTTATTAAATTCAGTAATATCAGCAATTGCATCATTATCAAGCTGCAGAAATCTCTCCAGAGATTTAGAAACACTATCTGCACAAGATGTTACCATTTGGCCATTGCTCCACATAGGAGAAGGACATCTAATACCCTGCAGTTGTTTCACAATCGAACTTACTTTTACATTCGATCGCAAGCACAGAGAAGTAAGACGAGCAATTGCTTCCAGTTGAGCAGAAGCACAACCGCCCACTTTACCCATTTGTGTGAAAAGCTCACAAGCTCCCTTCTCATCAGAGTTTATCGTTACATAAAGATGCCCACAACCTGTTTCGATCTTCTGGGTAATTCCCGTGGTAATGTCTGGTCGCTCTCTTGGTGCAATTCTATGTCCATTAGTAGCTGGTTCTTTAACTTCAGTTCCAATATTTAGAACCTGGTTTTCTCTGCTTCCATCACGATAAACAGTTACACCTTTACAGCCCAGTTCATAGGCCATTTCATATGCTATATGTATATCTTCTTTAGTAGCTTCTTTATTAAAGTTAATTGTTTTAGAAACAGCATTGTCTGTATACTTTTGGAAAGCAGCCTGCATTTTGATATGCCATTCTGGTGTGATATCGTGAGAAGTAACAAATACTTTTTTGATATCATCAGGAATATCTTCAATATGCGCGACACTACCTTTTTCAGATACTTTCTCCATTAGTTCTTTAGAATAGAGTCCTGCCTTTTTCATGGTTGCTTCAAAATGAGGATTTACATACAATAGCTTTTCCCCATCCATTACATTCTTCACATAAACCAAAGAAAACTGAGGTTCTATACCTCCGGAAGTATTACAGATCATACTAATAGTTCCAGTTGGAGCTATGGTTGTAGTAGTAGCATTACGTAAACCATTTTTTTGAATTTCCGGTATCAAACTAGTCCAATCCATTTTATTAGCTTCTCTTTGTAATGTTCCTTTTTCGTAAATACTTCCTTTGAAGTTTGTAAATGATCCAGCTTCTTTGGCAATTTCCATGGATCTAACTTTTGTATGGTAATCGATGAATTCCATGATGTCTTCTGCTAACTTAATTGCCTCGTTACTATTATATGGAATCTCAAGTATAAACAGCAAATCTGCCCAACCCATTAAACCAAGACCTATCTTGCGATTCGATTTTACCATTTCATCGATTGAAGGAAGTGGAAATTGAGATCTATTAATCACATCATCCAGAAATTCTACACTATCGCGGACAGATTTTTCTAAAATCTCCCATTGAAACTCATCTTTTTCCACCATAGCTGCCAGGTTGATCGAACCCAGGTTGCAAGCTTCATTAGGAAGCAGCGGCTGTTCTCCACAAGGATTAGTAGATTCAATTCTACCAAGTTGAGGAGTAGGATTATGTTTGTTTATCCTATCGATGAATACAATACCCGGCTCTCCATTTTGATGAGCCATTTTCACGATTAGTTCAAATACATCTTTTGCTCTTAATTTTTCTATTACCTCTCTATTGTGGGGAGCAATTAATTTATATTCTGCATCATCATTAACAGCTTCCATAAAAGCGTCGGTAATACCAATACTAATATTGAAATTTGTAAGATCACTTGTATTTTCTTTGCAGGTAATAAATTCCAGGATCTCCGGATGATCGACGTTAAGAATTGCCATATTGGCACCGCGTCGGGTTCCTCCCTGTTTCACTGCATCTGTGGCAGCATTGAAAACTTTAAGAAATGAAATTGGACCACTTGACACACCATTTGTGCTGCGTACTCTGGCATTTGCTTGTCTTAATCTACTGAAACTAAAGCCAGTTCCACCACCACTTTTATGGATAAGAGCTGCGTTTTTTACGGATTCAAAAATACTCTCCATACTGTCTTCTAGAGGAAGAACAAAACAAGCAGAAAGTTGTTGGAGATCATTACCGGCATTCATCAATGTAGGAGAATTCGGCAAAAAATATCCTGAATCCAGAAGCTGAAGATAGCGTTTTTTCTTGTTTACATCACCACCAGAAATATTAACAGCTACACGCTCTATCATTTTAGCCCAATCTTCTATTGGATTTCCATTCATATCTTTTTTGAAATATCGTTTTTCTAATACAATTAATGCATTATCAGTTAGTTTCATTAATACCTCTTAAAGTAAAAAATTTATGTTTCGGAGCGGATGTGAATATTTGAATTGATAACATCCCATCCCCCAATTAGTTACGAAGCTGAAAATGTAATTTCAGACTGCGAACTCATGCTTATTAATAATTGATTTTTAAGAGGTTAGCTAGTGTGTCAAGCATGAATTTTCTCAATAATTTGGGATAATTTGCGGTTGCTTTATTGATGGTAGTTTACATTGAAATATTAAATATTAAAAAAAAATACTGCAAAATTGGTCTTGGAAATGCAAGTCTAAAATATTAATTTTACACCATGAGCTATTATCTGTTTTTCCAGTAATTATACAGCTCGTCCAAAGAGCATAGCCAGGCTTTATTTAGCCTGGCAGTTTGAAGAGATTTCCAATATAATTTGGCCCAATATGGATGTTCTGCCAGATTAAACATGTGAGTATGCCAACAAATGGAAAGATGAGATTTATGCCTTTTTGCAATTCCGATCAATTGATTGATTCTTCTGCTGGCTTGTTTGATGTTAGCCCCTGTTTGGCTGAATAAAGCCACATCCATAACTATAAGAGGAATTTCTAAAACATTGAATGGCCGATTTTCTTCCATATTATATGGTTGAAATGGATATGATATTCCAGCTCGATAACCAATACGTTCATCAAAACCTATACTGGAATCATATTTTATATTTCCCTGCTCTAAAACCTTGAATAGATTTTGATAACGAAAATTCAAATAACGTACCCGAAAACCATTGGAAGAAAATCCTTTTAATTTTTCTAACTCTTGTGGCAAAAAATGATATTGGTAGGCAGCTTCTTTGCTTCCATGCAGGTTTACGCTACTGTCTTTTAAAACATTTACAATCTGATTAAAATACTGCTCATCTCCAAAATAATTTCTTCTATTATCAGGAAAATCTGATTTAGTTAGCACAAAATATGAGGATGACGCATTAAACGAATTTTCTCGACGCATTATTGTCTTAATCATTTTGCTTGGATCATCATAGAACTTTCTATTCATAGCATAATACATCTTTTTGTATGGATTTGCTTTATGGGAATCTTCATTTAAAGATGGTTGCAGATTCCAGAATTCTATGTTATGAGAAAGTGAAAGGGCAAATTTCTTACCTTTAGGCCAAATATCACTGATAGAAAACTCAGGAAAAGTTCGCCTGATAACATTAGCCAGAAGCTCACAATACCGATCTACAGCGGGAGTATCTGTAAAGCCGAATCTATACTGAAACGAATCGAAATAATCGTAATGGCTACTGGGAGTAACCTCATCTGGAGAAGCATATTCTTGCCAGCAAGAAAGAAAATAGAAGGCAGATGAGATGAGATCTTTTCTGATACGAATTGAGGTTGTGGTATATTTAAACAATTCACCCTTTTGCGAGAACAGCACCGGCATGTATTCGTCCTGATACTTGATCAGGTTGATGTTTTGAGGTGGATAAATATCTTTACGGGAAAAAAATTCTGCAGCATCAGGATTATGATAGATAAATATGGGATAATGATCTTCCGTTCGTAATCCATAGTAAATGTGGATCTCTTCTGACGTAAGCCCAGAAAAGAATCTAGCTTTCACTCCCATTACATTGCAGATCGTATTAAATACATATTTTACTTTCGGCTTGTAACTATCATTTATATTCAAATAGATATTAATTGTATTCAATTCCATTTACTATCTTACTCATCTCGTATAATTTTAATTGGATTAATTTTCACAGTTCTTCGAGCCGGATGAAGTGTAGTTATAAAACTAATAACTAAAGCAAGAACAGGCACGGCTATAAAATCTCGAATGCGAATTTCAACCGGTAACCATTGCAGAGGAAAACCTGGTACAGGAATTAATATAAAGTGCCATTTTTGCTGTGCAACAAGTAATAGTATTGCAATAGCAACTCCGATCATTGTTCCCAGCATACCGATGATAACGCCAGCATTTACAAAAATTCGGATGATATCTTTTTCTGATGCTCCCATCGCCTTTAATACTCCGATTTCGGTTCTTTTCTCAGCTACTAATTTTATAAAATTTCCAGTCATATTAAAGGAAGCGATAATTATCATTAAAGCCAAAACCAGGAACATGATGATTTTTTCCATTTTCATGGCATTAAAAAGATTTGCATCAAATTCACTCCAGTCTTCCGAAACATAATTCTCACCCAAAACAGACTGAAGATTTCGAGAAATTTTATTTGTATTTTTTGAACGTTTTGTTTTTACTTCAATTTGGGTTACAGTAGAATTATAATTCATAAGATATTGAGCATTGGTCAAAGAAATATAGGTGTAAATCTGATCATATTCCGGCATACCGGAAGCAAAAAGACCAACAACTTTTAGTTTTCTGCTACGAGGTAACAAGCCAAAAGGTGAAGGTTCTGTTCCTATAGGTGATGTTAGTTGAACATACTCTCCAACAGTAGCATTGATGGTTAACGAAAGATCAAGACCAATGATAATTCCATCATTTTCCAGATCTTCTTTCTCGGGAACTCCTACAACAATTTTATCAAGAAGATCTGTAATCTTACCATGTTTCGCAAAATCGATCCCAAAACAAACAGAAGCCGAAAGATTCTGACCCTTCTGAATCATCAGCTCAGTTTCACAAACAGGAGCAACAGCAAATACATCTTTCTGTGTAGAGATTTTTTCAACAATATTTTGATAATCTGAAATTGGTGAATAATCGGCATGATGTATTTTTATCTCTGCTTTAGAACCAATCACTCTGCGGCGCATATCGCTATCAAAGCCATTCATTACAGATGAAACAGCAAGAAGAGAAAACACACCGATTACAATACCCAACATAGCAAGCATATTCGAAAAAGTAAATAATATTTTATGCCGGCCTTTCAGATACCGTAATGCAAGTTTAAAATGAAACATTATTCAATCTAAATTTAGTATATATTTTTGAGTTCATTAGTTTCAATTCTCCGGTATCTTAGCTTTGTATAAATTAGCACAACCGGCTAAAGAATACTCACTACATTTTGCTGAGATAAAGATCGATTCACCTTTCGAAATAACCATATTTAATGATCCGTAAGATATTTTGCACTCTCCATCTGTGCAAAGCAGAATTTCTGGTCCAGCTGATTTTGCTCGATAACTGTGCTCTTCAGAAAGTTCAATAAAAGTTAGTTCAAATTCATTAGCCTGAGTTTCGTATCTTTTTTCATTCTTTGCATCTAATAAAGGATCGATAATATTAATTTCTCCTCCTGCAAAAGTGAGAGTTTTTAGAAGTTCAGGCACATTTACATGCTTTGGGGTTAAGCCTCCTCGCAACACATTATCAGAATTAGCCATGATCTCAATTCCACTTCCCAGCAAATAGGCATGAGGCACACCAGCCTCCAGAAAGATAGCTTGCCCCGGCAATAATTCGATCAAATTTAACAGGATTGGTGAAAACACACCCACATCACCCGGATAATATTCGTTCAGTTTTTGTATCCATTCAATTATCAATTTATTTTTCGAATTAATGGTAACATTCTTTAAATTCTCTAGTAATACATTAACCCTTCCGCCGGTGATAATCTTATCAGAATGCATCAAATCATAAAAAAACTGTTTAAAATGTGCTTCTGTTATATCTATATCATTATAATCTGGAAGCACAGAATGCATACCAAAATCGTTTAACAATTCTTTAATCTTAACAGGAACTCTAAAACCACACATGGCTGTAAATGGTGTAAGAGCACAGATCAATTCCGGTTTATGATTATCATCTTTATAATTCCGGTTGTATGCAGAAAGGGGAATTACCATCTCATTTTCTGTATGGAAGCCTTTTTTTGCTTGTTCCAAATCGGGATGTGCCTGGATAGAAAGCGGCTTTGATGCTGAAAGAATTTTGAGGAGAAAAGGTAGATTTTGATTGAAATCAAAGCTATTTTTTTCACCCAGTATTTCTATTGTATTTCGTTCGATTAGTTCAAGCAAGGAACAATTCTCTGATGGAATTTGTGATGGAGCTTTGGGATGAGCTCCCATCCATAGTTCTGCATTCGGTAATCCTGTTTTTACAGGCAATCCTAATAGGCTTGGTATGAAATCTTCTGATCCCCAGGCATAATTCTGAATCTTATTTTGAAGTTTGTATATGCTCATAATTTATAGAGTTATTGTCTGAAGAAATTTTGATCTAGTTATTCTCCAAAGCTTCAACTGCTTTATCCAAATCATCAAATACTTCAAATATTTTGTAAGCTCTAGTAATTTCGAATAACATTGCAGGTTTCTGTTGAAGATTCGCAATTAATACGTCTCCTTTTTTCTCTGTTGAACTCTTCAAGATACTTATAATTGCACCAAGACCTGTGCTATCTACAAATTCCAATTCAGAACAATTTAATACAAAGTTTACCGTATCTGCCAGATAAGAACGGAAAGATTCTTTCAATTCTGTTGAATTGGATGCATCAAGTCGTCCTGAAATATTAATAACTCCGATCTGTCCTTTTTGCTCATATTTAATATGCATAATTCCTCCAAAAAAAATCAAATTATTTACATTTATAATATTCTATTTTGTATTATAATGAGTAATCACTTTCTGATAAAAATCTACAAGTTGATCGGTTACTGAAGGCCAGGAATATTTTTGACTGACTTCCAGATATGAATTTTGAATAATTCTTACCCTGGCACCTACGCTATCACGCATTTTATAGAATTTATCTACCAGGTCATCCAACGAATTATCAGAAAAGAAAAGACCTGTAACATTATCATTAATTAGATGCTGTAAACCTCCTACTTTGTGAACAATAACCGGTAGTCGGCTAGCCCAAGCTTCTAATGTTATGCTGCCAAAAGGCTCATGTGTGGATGGAAGGATAAAAAAATCTGCTGCATCATATGCTTTAATAACTTCCGGATCTGTTGCTATCAGATCGTGCAAAAATGTAACTTCATTTTCCAGCTGCAATTCAATTATACGCTTATCCAGTTTACGTTTATAGGGTTCTGATGCAATAGGCCCGATTAACAAAACGTGCACATTTTCCCGTTTTTGTTTCAATACATCCAAAAGTTCGATCAACTTCAATTGATTTTTATGATGATCAATTCTTCCGACACATAATATCAATTCTGAATCCGGATGAATGTGATGCCGCTCACGAAAATCATTCTTTCCTGCGATCTTAAATTTTTCCACATCTACACCATTTGGGATATATTCCACTACTTTGTCGGGATACTTCACTTTGGTAACCATATATTCATTGTATCCGGCACACACAATCCCATCAACATCTGTTAAATAATGATCATTTTTTAGCATCGCATCTATAATTTTACCATAATTCAAAGAACCCTGTAACGGCTTCATCATCTCATTAAGTTCAGATTTTGGTGCTTCAAATAATCCCCCATGAAATGACATGACATAAGGTATTTTCTTCTTTTTTGCTACAATACGAACTGTATTAGCGATTCGTTCCAGAGTATGACAATGTAGTATATCCACTTGTCGAATATTTAACAAATATTTATACATTGGATAGGAATATGGATTTCCACCCTTTTTATCTAAAGCTGTTATAGAATCTGGTTTTAGATTCAGGTATGGATAGAGATAATTAAAGCGATTTATTGGAACACCATCTACTACTGAAAATGATTTTGTAGAAAGAGCATTTGTTGCAATTATTTTTGTATCAAGTCCTTTTTCGCTAAGATTTTTTGCTAAGTTCCAGACAACAGATTCTGTTTTACCCCATTCATCAAAAGCAAATTTTCGAATCACATGAATTGAACGAGTTTTTCTCATATTTCATCCTTAAATTTTTCGGGATCAAATTCTATTATTGCTTCGTTAATTTCATCAAATCTGTTTTTTGTTAATTTTGTTATCTGTGAAAGTATAATTTGTATACCCATACCTCTAAACTTATCCAGTGAAGCTATGTCTTCATTACTTTTTTCAGGAATTTCCCAGTCAGAACCTCTATCCCAAAACGTCATCGTAATTACATCTGTTATCTCAAGCTGGAATGCTAAAACTGTATCTTTTCTCAGTTGAAGCCCATGTTCTATAATATTATTCATGTATTCATTAAATACTAATTCGACTTTCGTAGCTAACTGGTCATTACTAAAATGTTCAAGTATAATTTCAAAACATTCATGACCAATGGGACCAGTATTTTTTAAAAGAGAATTTAAGATAAATATCTTTTTGAACTTGCTATTTCCTTTCGTGGGTGATGTTTGAAAAGTAAGCATTGTGAAATCATCTGTACTAATATCATAGTTATTATCGATTAAATTTTGTTTGAATTTGTATGGTAATGTTAAACAATTTTGCACATTAGTTTGCTTTTCCACAAAACTTTGGAATCCTTCCATGCCCAGTTGATCACCATCATTATTTTCACATTCAAAGATACCATCTGTATATAATAAGTAGATTTTATCTTCATCAAAGGAAGCAACATCTTCATCCTTTTCTGTATAATTATGATTTTTCATCCAACCAACTGGAATTGATCCATTCTTACCCAGAATCTTAACTTCTTTGGTTTGCATATCATATTCCATCAAAGAAGGATGACCGGCATTTAACATTCTAATTTCTTTTTCTTCCAGATCAACTACACACAATAAAATTGTCATATAGTCATCGTGAAAAAGCTTGCCGCATAATATTTTATTCAATCTATGAATTATATTGTGTGGGCTTAGATTTTCCTTTTCACCCTCTATCAGCATCCCAATAATAGATTTAACTGCTGTCATCATTAATGCAGCTTTCACCCCATGGCCTGATATGTCTCCTACATATAACACATATTTATTATCCGAAATTTTTAAGATATCAAATAAATCTCCACCGATATCAATTGATGGTGTATATATCGAGGAAAACATGATATTGCCTTCATGCCTTAACCATTGAGGGATGAGATATGTTTGAACAGAAGAGGCAAGTTCGATCTCCTGCTTTAACGCACTATACAGGTTTTCAATTTTTTCGGCTGCTATTTTTCTCTGTAATGCATTAACAATGATCTCTCCAACGATCTGCAATAATTTAATAGTATCACTTTCCCAATACTTTTCGTCATTTACGGTGTCCAGTCCGATAACACCCATCAAATTCTGTTCATAAACCATGGGCAGCAACAAAAGTGATTTAACTGAATTTTCTTCGAATACTTTTCGTTCTTTTTTAGCTTCTTTATGTAATCTTTCAAGACTGGGTATCATAATCAATTCCATTGTCATTAATTGTTCCATCACCCAGGGTATTTCTTGAATATCCAGATTCTCCATTTTCAATAAATCTGGATTAATATCATCACCATGCCAGTAATGCGTTCTTTTCAAATTCAGGTGTTTGGGATCAAAAATTAGAATATAAGCTCTTTCTACTTCTATAAATTCTCCGAGTAGTTTTAAACTATTATTGACTTCAGCATCGAGATCATCTGTTGTAATATTAATGAATCTTGTGGAAATTGAGTTGATCAATTCTTCAATTTTAACTTTGAATTCCAGAGCTCCCGAAATCTTTTTTTGCTCTGTTACGTCTTCCTTGATTGCGATAAGATGGGTCATATTACCGTCTACATCTAATACTGGGGCAATAGACGCCATCTCCCAGAAGTAGATGCCAGATTTCTTTTTGTTAAGAAATTCACCCGTCCAGGTTTTACCAGATTTTACTGTATCCCACAGGTTTTTATAATAATCCTGATCATGAAAATTCGTTTTTAACAAGCGCGGATTCTGACCAAGAATCTCTGCTGACTGGTATCCAGTAACTTCAACGAATTTCGGATTTACATATTCAATCACACCTTCAGTATCGGTGATAACAACAGAAGCGGAACTTTGTTCCACGGCAGTGAAAAGCATTTTAATTTCGTTCTCGGCCTTTTTTTGTGCTTCCTCCATTCTTTGATGCTTTACAACTTGCTGAACTGTAATATGTAAGAGGTGCAAATAAGATCTTTCACTATCCTTTATCAAATAATCCTTAGCGCCTTCTTTTAAGGCTCGAACTGCTATTTGTTCATCACCTCCGCCAGTTACAAAAATAAGCGGTGTATCAAGAACCAGATCAAATAGGTCAAATGCAGTACCATCTCCCAAATTATAATCTGCTAATATCACGTCATATTTATTTGTTGAAAGTACGTCTCTGGCAGTAGCCACAGAATCAGCAATAGTATAGTTATATGGCAATTCTTTCGTTTTAACTAAACGCTTGAATGCCATTTGATCAACAACATCATCCTCAATAAGTAAAACATCAATGAGCTTTGAATCCATTAAATCCTCAAATTAGCAATCAGTATTCTACAGTATCTAAACTTCAAAAACTCTTTCCTGGTCTTGGGTTTCTTCTTCAACTTCATCTTCTACAAATACTTCGTCAGCTTTTAGTTTCGGGATTTTGAAAGATATTGTCATTCCTGCTCCAGGATTTGAATATATCTTTATTTCACCATCATATTTAGTAATAATTTTTTTAACTATTGCCAATCCAATTCCTGCACTTTCAACTGTATCACGTGTGTTTAATGTCTGGAATATTTCAAAGACTTTATCGTGATATTTTTCTTCAATTCCAGGTCCATTGTCATTAACTGAGAACTCCCAATTACCATCTATTTCATCTATATCAACAGAAACATGACCTTTCTCTTTATCCATAAATCGAATTGAATTTTCGATTAAATTCTCAAATATCTGCTCCATTCTGGTATTTTCGAAAACAACATGTGGTAAATCTTTAGGTATATCAATGTCTATATTTTTTGGTACTTCTAATTTCTTTACAACTTTCTGCATTAACTGATTCATATCGATATCGACCTTTTCAGCTTCGATATTTATCACATTAGTATATTCAAAGATTGCTTCAATGAGGTGATGCATTCTTTCGGTTCTGCCAATGAGAAGGTTCATCTGCTCTTTGCCTTCATCATTCAAGCTATCGGCATTGTCCATCATTACCCAATTAGCCAGAGTATTGATTGCTCTTAATGGTGATTTTAGATCGTGAGAAGTGATATACGCAAAATCTGTAAGATCTTTATTGGCAACCTGCAGTTCTTTCAATGTCTGCATTAAATTCAATTGGGCTGCTTTACGTTCTTTAATGTTTCTGATAGAACCAACTATTCGAGATGGTAATCCATGATCGTCCATAACTACTTTTGCAGTTATCGTACAAGGAATTTTATTTTCGTGTTTCCCTTTCAGATTAATTTCGTAGTCATTCAAATTGCTTTCTTTTTTAAGCACATCGATAAATTTCAAGCGTTGATCTTCATCCGCATATAAAACATCCATCCTTTTTCCGATCAATTCTTCTCTGCTAATATTTGAGATCGTATTGATCGAAGAGCTGATCTCGTAAATATATCCATCAATGTCTACTTCGTAATAGATATCCTGAATATTTTCAAATATTCGGCGGAAATTTTCTTCACTCTCTTTAAGAATAGATTCAGTCTCGGAACTGCGTGTTATATCTTCCATACTGGTAACGACAGCTTGTGGTTTTTCATCATCATCTAAGATAAAGCTGGAGCCGGTTAAAGTCTTCAGAAAGGATCCATCTTTTTTCTTACTTGAGCTTTCAGCTGTATTGTTCAACCAACTTTCACTGTTTTCCAAAGTAGGAATTTGCCCAATCATCTCTGGAATCAATAAATCCATATTCTGACCAACCAGTTCTTCAGCTGTATAATCGTGCATACGTTCAAATGCTCTATTTGTATAGATTATCCTACCGTTCAGATCCGTTAAAACTACACCATGATTTATGAATTTGATAGCTTGCTGCATAAGAACTGATTTTGCTGTTTTTCTTTTTAAAGAATCATTAGAATTTTTTAAGATGGAATATGTACCTTCAATTTTCCGCAGTCGAACCAGCTCTTTATTCTGCTGTTCTACAGATTTAATAAGATTGCTGGTTCTGAGCCGGTATTTCTTTTCATGCACTTCCTGAATATTCTTCATCTGCTTTCGCAAAGAAAATTGCACAATCAGTAGGATTATGATAACGATGAGAGCTGAAATAATACTAATAAGGTTAACAAGACTTTTGTTTTCTTTCAGGTTAGCTATAAATCTTTTGACGATATTCACGGGATCCTGGGGCATTCTGTTAGACTGTACTGTTTTTGATAGCTGCTGATTCCCTTCTGTTTTCTGATCCTGAGTATCCAATGCACTTCTTAATTTATCGAAATCATCGTCTTCAGATTGAGCCTGAATCCAACCAATAGATAAGATAAGTAATAAAATAATTATAATATACTTTCTGCTCATAAATTACACCTCAAAAAACTACTCAGGAAGTTCACTGACATCCCAGTAATCTTTTATAGTACGAATAATATCTACAAATTCGTGGTAGTTAACCGCTTTGATCATATAACCTGCAATACCAAGCTTAAAAGATTGCATCTTGTCCTGTTCCGATCTGGATGTAGTTAAAACAATAACAGGAATACTTTGTAATTTTTCATCAGATTTAATAATACTCAAGAATTCTAACCCATTCATTTTCGGCATATTCAAATCTAATAATATTATGCATGGACGACGCATATTCTCACTTCTTAGATATTCAAGTGCGTTTTCGCCATTTTCTGCAATTATTACTTCATTTAGGATATCATTATCCTTCAAAGCTCTTCTTACAGTCATTGCATCAATCTGATCATCATCAACTACGAGTATTGGTTTATTGCTCTTCATTTTATTACTCCAATGATATTATTCATCTTCTGATTTAGGATGTAGAGGAAGTGTAAAATAGAATGTACATCCATTTCCAACTTCAGATTCCAACCACACTTTCCCACCATACATTTCCACTATTCTTTTAATAAGAGTAAGGCCAACTCCAGTGCTCTCATACTGATCTTTTGCATGTAGTGTCTGAAATATTTTAAAAATTCTTTCAAAATATTTTTCTTCAATCCCCGGTCCGTTATCACGCACATAGAATTCATAGAATTCGTCCTCTTTCACACATCCGATATTAATAGTTCCTTCAGGTTTATCCATATATTTTATTGCGTTGCTCATTAGATTCTGAAAAACTTGAGTGATACGAGTTTTCTCCGAAACTATCGTAGGTAAATCGGTATCTATTGTAACTATAATGTTTTCTGGTGGTGCCAGATAATCTATAATTTCAGGAACTTGTGTTTGTAAAACTATCTCAACTTTATCCTCTTCTACTCGTCCAACCCTGGAATACTGTAAAATCCCGTCAATCAAGCTATCCATTCTGGTTACACGTGATTGCAGCAGATGAAGTTGTTTTTTACCATCTTCATCAAATTTATCTTCGTAGTCCATAACCAGCCAGGTTGCTAAAGAATTAATAGCTCTAAGTGGAGCTTTTAAGTCGTGAGAAACAACGTAAGCAAATTCTTTCAATTCCTTGTTTATGCTATTGATCTTACTAAATAGTTTTGCTTTTTGCTCAGCAGCTTTTTTTCGTTCTGTAATATCGGGAATTACAATTAAGTTACCTACTGTTTTTTTATTCAAACCTTTCAGTGGTGCAGTGAGTACATCTCCAAACAAAACATCCCCATTTTTTGAAATAAATTCCAGCTCATAAGTCATCATTCCATTACCAGTTAAAGCTTGTTTAAATTTCTCTTGCATCGTTAATTTGCTTTTACGTGGAATAAAAGGAGACTCAAGTAAATTCAAACCAAATAGTTCATCGTTTTGATATCCAAGCCAGTCATTTACTTTTGTGTTTACGTCAATAATAATGCCATCTGCATTGGTTAGCAATATCGCTTCAGGTGAAAGGTCAAAGATCGAACGATATTTCTCTTCACTTTTCCTTAAGCTTTCTTCAGCAACTTTGCGAACAGTAATATCTTCAAAGCTTTCTATCGCCCCAATCAAATTTCCATTTTTATCATTTAGAAGATCAGCATTTTTTGAGATAATCTTTACTCCACCATCTTTTGTAAGAATTTCACACTCTACATTATAAACAGGTGTTGAAACTTCAACATCAAATATATTACATGTTTCAGATGAGCTATCTTTTATAAAGAAATCACATTTTTTCCCGACTGATTCTAAGCTTGAATATCCGGTTATCTGTTCAGCTTTTTCATTCCAATTCGTAACTACATAATTTGTATCTACTGTAAAAATTGCACTGGGAACAACCCTATTTAGTAACATAGCATGATCCTTAGATTGCCGAAGTTCTAACAAAGCATCTTCTAACTTTGCTCTGTGCTTTTGAGATTGCATAAATATTACTTGAAACTTTCTGGTTGAATTTATTCGCAGGTAGTTAGCTAAGAACGAAACATAAAAGGAAATTGAAATAGCGAAGGTGATCTGTCTCCAATGCTCAGTAAAATTGAACAATATTAGTTCAAATAAAACAGCCACCATAATTAAAAATACAGATATAAAATACCATTTAAACGATAGAAAAAAGATTCCACATCCAATGATTAATAATAATACATTGGTAATCTGGATAAGATCATGGGTCATTTTAATATATTGGATACTGTTGAGTAGAACCACCAATACAAGAACAACAGCAATTGGGTGACTAAGATGATGCGGGAACCTGACAGCTGATAAAACATTCATTATAGCCAGTAATAGCAGAAAAGACATTGATGTGAGCAAAATCATATTATTATTTGATTTCAAAACAAACACATGACCCAATATAAAGATCAGAAACAACATTGTGAAAGCAAAGGATAATGCTTTTACATTACTGTGGAAAATTTGATCTATCCTATGTTTTAAATCCTTCTGATCTATAGATCCATTGATTTTTATATGCGCTGTTTTTTCTCTTTTCATTTTAAACCTCTTCTTTTTACAAAAGCATAATTATTTTATATATAATTAATTATTATAATATATTAAATATTATTATAATATTTATTAAACTTACATATTCATTAAGCAATTCGTTGTAAATAGTTTTTTTAAAAAATCTGATTTTTTTTAATTTTAATTGAAAATTTATTAAGTATTCGCTTTGTATAAAAATAAAAAAGCGGCAACTAAAGTCACCGCCATATTTACGCATCATTCAATAAAATTATTCTTCTGGTTTCATTTGTGGAAAAAGGATTACTTCCTTTATAGAAGTGTTACCAGTAAACAGCATTACTAGACGATCAATGCCAATTCCCAATCCACCCGTTGGAGGCATACCGTATTCCAGAGCTTCCAGAAAATCTTCATCTACAACGTTGGCTTCTACATCTCCCATTTCACGTAGTTTAGATTGTGCTTCCAATCTGGCTCTTTGATCGATAGGATCATTCAATTCTGTGAAAGCATTTCCGTATTCATTGCCATTGATGAATAATTCGAATCTTTCCGTAAGAAGTGGATTGCCCGGTTTTTCTTTGGCCAAAGGTGATACTTCTTTCGGAAAATCGATCACGAAAGTTGGTTGAATGAGTTTTGGTTCAACAAAATATTCAAAGAGTCCTTCAATCAATTTTCCCGGTCCGGCAGTTGGTTCCACTTCAATTTTGTGTTCCTTGCAAAAAGTTTTGATCTTTTCGAAATCAAAATCGGAAGCATCGAATCCGGTTTCTTCTTTAATCAGATCTATCATTGGAGCTCTTCGCCAAGGTTTTTTGAAATGAATATCTGTTCCCAGAAAATCGATTGATTCTGTTCCGAATACTTTATTTGCAATATGTAAGATCATGTCTTCTGTGATGTCCATCATGCCGTTTATATCGGTGTAAGATTGATATAATTCTATCATGGAAAATTCGGGATTATGTGTTCTGTCCATTCCTTCATTTCGGAAGTTTTTACCGATCTCATACACTCGTTCAATTCCGCCTACTATCAATCTTTTCAAATACAATTCCAGAGCAATTCTCATATAAAGATCAATATCCAGAGTATTGTGATGAGTGATGAACGGACGAGCATTTGCCCCACCATACAGCGGCTGCAAAGTTGGAGTTTCCACTTCCACAAAACCTTTGGCATCCAGAAAGTCGCGCATGGCTTTTATCATCTTTGCACGGACCACAAATGTATCTTTAACTTCAGGATTTAATAACAGATCAAGATATCTTTTACGGAAACGAAGTTCGATATCACTGAATTCATCATACCGAACTTTCTGACCATCCACAATCTTTTCTTTCACTGTAGGAAGTGGTCGCAAAGTTTTACCCAACATCGTTACCTGATGTGCTCGAACAGAGTATTCTCCTTTCTGAGTTACAAAACATTCACCTTCGATCTGCACAAAATCACCCAGATCTAGCAATTTGAAAATTTCGTAATTTTCTTCGCCAACCGTATCTTTTCGAACGAAAAGTTGAATTTTTCCGGAATTATCGGAAACGTTACCAAAGCCAACTTTTCCCTGACGGCGCATCGCATTCAAGCGACCGGCAATGATCACCTTTTCACCGCTTTCCAGAAATTTATCTTTCTTCTCAATCAGTTCACCAATCTTGTGTGTACGTTTACAGCGGTTGGGATACGGATTGATTCCCAATTCCCTCACTTTTTTCAGTTTTTCAAGTCGTACTTTCAGCAACTGATTAATGTTTTCCATTATTACTTCTCCATTTTTTCTAATTTGTGATTTTACGGTCAGTTATGCCGTATTCACTGTTCCTAAAATATTTATGGGGATTTTGTGTCAAGCTTGGAGTCTTCTCAACACAGAGTCACAAAGACACTGAGGTTATTCTTTTTCTTCTGGAACTTCAAACTTCAGTTTCACTACAACAGGTCGATGATCACCAATATATTTGTAACGCGCATCATCTCCGCCAGCCATGAATTTCCCTATAGTAACAACTTTTACAAATGAATCTGTTTTTTCAAATTCATCATAAAGTTCATTGGAGATAAGAATGTGATCAATATGTCCACGATATTTGTAATATGGATAACTCCAATCGGCACTTTCATTTTGGGCAATTTCCAGATCAACGAATTTGTATTCCATGGGTTTTTCCAGAAAAGTAGTAAACACGTTGGCAGTGCCTTCATCGATGAGTTGATCGTTCATATCACCCAACACGATCACATTTGCATCGGGATGATTTTCAAAAATATACTCATCCAATTTATCTACCGCATCCCTACGGCGCTTTTCATTTTCCTGTCCTGTTCTGGCTTTGAAATGATTATCGATTATCACGATTTCCTGATCGTTATATGTAAATTCCATCACCAGTGGACTGCGTGGGAAAGGTTTATAGTCACCATAAAAAATCTCATAAATTTTATCCACTCCGATCAGATCGGTTTTGTAGATAAAAGCAAGCTCCTGTTTCCAATAATTCCTATTGGCTCGGTAACCACTCCAATTGTGTTTATCCAGATCGTTGAGCTGCTTCACCAGACAGAAAAATGCTGAATCACTTTCCATTTCCTGCAAACCGATCACATCTGGATCAATAGCATTTATAATCTCAGCTGCATAATCAATCGCAAACTCACTTTTTGGAAAATTCTGAATATTCCAAGTCATTACTTCCAAGGTTTGTTCTTCACCAACAGTGAGTTTTTCATATTCAATTTTGGGTAGTTCTTCACTCAAAAGAAGAGCAAAAAGTAGTGTGAAAAGTGCAAAGAGTATTTTTTTCATTTAATCTCCATTTTAAAATCAAATCCCCTCGTCCTTCGATAAACTCAGGAGAATATAAGCTCGGGGAAATTTATTCTATTTTATTATCTTCGACAAACTAATTAACTTCGGACATTTTTCTCCATTCTCATCGATAGGAGAAGGGTCGAGGATGAGGTCGAATTTATTTCATCAACAGCATTTTATTAACAGGTGAATTCTCTACATTCAATTTATAAAAATAGATCCCAGAGGAGACTTGCTCATTATTATCATCATTTCCATTCCAATTAACTGTCCCTTCGACTCCGCTCAGGATGACAGGTAAAGATTTAATTTTCTGACCTTTTAAATTGTAAATTATCAGTTCAGTCTCTTCTATGAATTTAGTGTTCAATTCAAATGAGATCGTCGTTGAGGGGTTAAATGGATTCGGATAATTTGTTAAAGCTATTTTTGGAGCAATGATCTCCTCTTGAGTAGATACCGGGTTCAATAACAACTCAATCGAATTATACATATTCAAACGTCCACCACTGACAGTTACTCCCATTAATGACGGTAACGTATCAACTCCATCAAGAAGATATTGTTTAATCTCTAAACATTTTTCCGCTGGATTTGCTTCATACTCTAATAGAAACTCTTCTGATGCCACTGAAAACATCATTGCCACAGCTCCAGCCAAATGAGGTGCAGACATCGAAGTACCGGTTTTGTAAGAGTAGCCATTATTATAGTTTGTAGAATAAACTTGTGTACCTGGAGCACCAAGATCTATCGTTTCCAAACCAAATGCCGCACTTCCATATTTTGCGTCATCATCAGTAGTATTTGTTACTGTTATTAAATAATCACTATCACAAGCTGTAGGCATATCTCCTACAATATCTACATTCTGGTTTGAATTCATTGTAGCTGCTGAACTAAGGACTCCGGCTATCCCTAATGAATCATACATAGCGCTCCACAAAGGATAATTAACAGGATTTCCAAAATTAACTCCAAAAGAAGCATTGGTAGAAATTACAAAAGCTCCAAATTCTCCACTTGTTTCATTCCAAAGTTGGCGCATTTCCAAGACATAACCATATGCCTCTACTACTACAGATTCAACGCTGGAATCACCTGAAATAGGCATGATTTTAGCATTCCAATTTATACCAGTAACACCAAGATTATTATTTCCAATAGCTCCTGCAATACCAGCTACATGAGTACCATGACTGTCTGTAGGAACGAATCCTGTATGAGAGAATGCATTCCAACCATCATAATCATCTACATAGCCATTATTGTCATCATCCACATCATTATTTGGGATTTCGTTCTCGTTTTTAAAAAGGTTCAGATCATTATGATTAAGATCACATCCACCATCAACAATGGCAATAACCAGAGTATCTCCCAAAACTGTAACCCCACCAGGATTGATTTCCCAGGCATCAGTCGCATCGATGTCAGCATCCAAAGTGCCTCCCGATTGACCTGTATTGTACATATTCCATTGCAGGTTAAATGATGTATCGTCAGGGAAAATCTCCCTTTGGGAAGTATAATGATTGAATTGTGCTTCTAAAACTGCCGGATGATTTTTGATATCTTGCTTAACTACAGAATCATCTACTTTCCCAGATTCAAAACCAAATAACCAGATATTCATTCTTTTAGAAAGAAGCCTGATCTTAGTTAAATTTATTGCTTTCATCTCGGCTTCTAGATCTTCAATGATCACATCGCTATTATCGGTGATCTGGATCAATATTTCCCCGGGTACATAGGCAGTTTCATCGGCAAAAATACTTAAACATAATAGTGTTAAAACAAAAATTAAAACAAATTTATACATACTTCCTCCTGTAAATTCCTTATATTAACTAAAGTGCAAGTTTTAAACCAACCGGACGGTGGTCGGAAATAAAATCATCATACTCATTCCAAAGACCTTCTAAAAAACTATCTACAAGTATCGTACTTATTTCTGAATCCTCCAGATTAAATTCATCGAAAAGCTCATTTGTAATAAGAATGTGGTCTAAATGATTAGGTCTGCCTGGATATGACCAGAATTCCGATGATCCTACTGCAATATCCATATCTGCCCAAAAATATTTTGAAGATTCATTTGTAAATGTCCAAAAAACATTATGTATTTGTGGGTCATCTAGTCGGTCATTGAAATCACCCACTATAATTACATTTTCATCGGGTAAAGTTTCTGTAATATATTCATCAAGCAAATTGCAGGCATCGTATCTCCTTGTTTCCTCATCCCAGGGATCATTTAAATCCAATGCACCATCCCCAAAAGCTTTAAAGTGGTTATTAATAATCCAAAATTCTTCATCAAGAAACGTAAATTGCAGTATTAAAGGCTTTCGAGGAAAGGGTCGATTATAATAATTTGATTCATAAATCTCATAAATATCAAGCAATTGAATCTGGTTACTTTTATAGATATAGGCTAAATTTACCTCATAAGAAGCACTATTCGCTCTAAATCCTTCCCACAAATTCTCTTCATCAATCTGATTCAATTCATTAATTAGAGTTTGAAAAAAACCTTCATTCTCAATTTCTTGTAAAGCAAAGACTTCAGCATCAATAGCAAGTATTGCCACTACAACATAATCTATAGTGGTTTGTGCAGCCTTGGGAAAATTTTCAATATTCCAGGTAACAACTTCAAATGTTGAATCAGTTCCAAAGTTCAGGTTTGCAAACCAGCTTTCTGTAGTAATTGAAATCTCATTACTCCACGTAGATGTGGTATCCTCAAATATAGCCGCTACTCGATAAACATATTCTACAGCTAATTCTACAGAATCATCCAAATAAGTCTCTAGTTCAAAAGCCGTAGTATCGATAGTTACAAATTCACCATTGAATTCTTTTCTTTGGATAATAAATTCCAATTCTTCAGAACTATTATCCTGCCAATTCAGCACTACTTGATTCGAAGAATTTAATGATGCTCTCAGATTTGATGGTGCATCAAATTGCCCATTGGAATCATTTGATTCACCACATGAAGTTAACATTACAAATAATACAATTAAAAATAAATATTTTTTCATTAATTCTCCAATTTTTCTATCAATTTTACTGCACTCATTAAATTATTAACAATATAATGTGGTTTTTGTTTCCACCCAGCTCTTTTTTGCAGGAAATCATTGTTGCCTTCTCCAGTTCGTACTAAGATGGTTTTTAATCCCGCTTTTCTTCCAAAAGCAATATCAGAATATCTATCTCCAATCATATAAGAATCTTTTATAGAGAATGAAAATTCCTGCAAGGCTTTCTTAAATAATCCTAATCCCGGTTTGCGATCTTCATGTTCAATGTTGAATGGCTCAATTTTTCCATCTATATGATAAGGAGCACTAAAAACACCATCCACCCGGGCCCTCTGCTCGGATAACTGAAAATGCATTTTTTCATGAACTTTTTCCAGATCTTCAAAAGTATAGAATCCACGTGCAATCCCAGATTGATTTGTTACAACAAAAACCAGGTAATCCATCTCGTTCAAAATGGAAACAGCTTTTACCGCGAACGGAAATAATTCGAAATCCTGCGGCTTGCTGATATAACCATTTACATCGGCATTCATTGTACCGTCACGATCCAGAAAAACTGCCTTTTTCATAATCCTTCTTCTTCTCTGTCTTCCTCGCAAAAGCGGGGATCTCTTTTTACCTGGATTCCCAAATCCCTGGGAATGACACATGACATTTCACTTAACTCGTTCAGGAGTAAACGAGTAACACGTTATCAATTCTTGAAATAAAACTTTTAGTTACCTTTTATGATCGGATGTTCTAAATTTCAGAGCATCCGGTAATTTTATATTAAACAATTGGAAACGATAATTCCAGTAATTTTCTTGCTTCGTATATTTAAAGTAAACCTGCCAGCAATGAAGATTTCGAGTGATCGTAAAACTATGAGATATCATTCTATCTTCCTGCAGGTTGATATAATTGTCATATGAAACAGACCAGTTTTTTGTTAACTTTACCGAAGCTGATGTCCTCAGATCACTGCTGTAATCATTAATATCATATTGTGCTTTATTTGTTTTGTAAGAGTGTGTAAAAGATATCGACCAATTCTTGCTTTCACGATTGAGGGCATCGAGCTCTTTAATTGTTGTGATAGTTTGTTCATCTTCTAAAGACAATGTATCTTGCGTCATAAATCCACTGGATTCAAACCTGTTTTCCGGTAAAGGAAAGTAATCAACAAAATCCGCATCATCCGAAAGCACCAATTTCGAAGTTATATTTGCCGTCCAATTACTAATAGCATTGTCCCAGTTTTTGTGATTCCAATCCTTAAATTTTAATCCATAAGTCTCTTGATCGATGGAGCCGGAGGGAGAAGTGCTTATTTCAAACATACCAAAAGTTATTTTTCGAGGATTCAAATCCAAGCTGTGTGAGATATTAGAAAATCCATTTCCTTCACTTTCAAAATCATATGAAATTCCCGATCGAAGAGTAAAGAAATTATTTATTTTGCGTTCTTCTAATGTTTCTGTTTTTCTAAGTTTCAACTGCCACTTATTATCAAGAGAAAGACCAATTTTTCTTTGTTTGTCAGATGATTTTACACTGATACCTTCGAAAATGTAAAATTTGTCATTTTCTCTAAAATCCGGCTGATAATAAAAGTTAACTGACGGTGTAGAAATATGTCGAACAGCTGCTAGGTAAGGTGTGGTTAATTTCCGTAATCCATATAAACTAAATGAGGAAGATGAAGTAGCACTATAATCAGAACCTCTTACCCATTGTTTATCATTTTTGTCCCGGTCAAACCAGGCTTCACTGCCAGAAACCGATTGTGTTAGATTTAACCAGCTCTTCATTTTATATGAATATTTAACACTACCATTATGCTTCACACCAGCGTTGTGCTTGTTTATGAAATTTACTCCATCATCTTCCCTGTAATTATTCCAGATAATCTCATCGAAAGTTGCATCAGGATCTTGAGTGTATCCTCCATGTGCTGCCTTAAAATTATAAGAATAAGAAAAACTCTTCCACCAGGCATCTTCAGGAATTTCATCATCTTCTGTTATGAAAAGTTCGTAAAACGGTTTGGAAGGAAGTGAATACGAAACGTATGGTAATGTAATATCTTTTCTCTCAACATGCATTTTTAATGTATCACCACCAATAACAAATTGTTTGCTGTCTCCGAGTAAATCGTGGTTATAATTTGCACTGATATTCAGCATACTGCTGAGGAACGGTTTTTTAAAAGCCATTGATGAAGTGATTTTTTCTGCCAAGCGCTCGGTAGGGTCTGCACTGGCTTCCCAAACCAAAGAGCTACTGACGAAATTCAAATTTGCATCAAATGTTGTATTGTTACCAAAATCGTGATGATGTCTGCTTTTGATGTTCCACTCATATTTATACTGTTGGGGACCACTTATCCTTTTCTGTAAAATAGCATCAAAGCTCCCATTAAAAATATACCGTTTAATGTATTCGGAACGTAAGCTCAATTCCCAGCCTGTTTTCTCAAAATAATCGAATGCCAGTGTTGCGTCTGCATAATTTTTATAGGCATAATAATATGCTATATTTTCCAGATATTTTCCTCTAACTTCGTCCCAACCAGGCGAAGGAACCAGAATTCCTGATTGCCTGCCGCGTTTAATAGTGAATGTACCAAAAGGAAATGCCATTACCGGAAAATGATTCACGTAAAAAATAATCGGTTTACCTACAACTTTGTCATTATGGTAAACTCTCATTTTTTTGGTGCCAATATAAAAATGCGGATGCAAGCCATCACAGGTAGTAAAAATTCCATTGTCTATATCAAAAGCCTTCTTATCAATTTTTCGAATCTCGTCACCATAATAATAACCTTTATCGAATTTACTGGCACCTTGCGAGAGCAAGCCCCATTGAGTATCCAGATCATAAAAGACATTCTCACCCAATATCAATTGAGTGCCGTCTTTCATCATCGATTTACCTTTGGCAAAAGCTTGTTCTCCGGCAATATCAATGGCAATTGTATCCGATTTTATATTGGAAGAGTGATATTTGATGCTGGCATTACCACTTAGCAGAATTTCTTCAGTAACTTCTGAATAGTGAAGGGTATCTGCTGAATAAAATACTGAGTCTATTTTAATGGAATCTGCAGAAGAGAAAATCGAATCGGCAATAAAGCTGCTATCACTTTCTGAAATTTCGGTACGAAGAGTATCCGGTAAAGTTAATCCATTACCTTCATCGGTATTTTGAGTGTATGCCAATACCCAGCAGAATAGTAACCCGGTTACAATTAAAACTATCGTTTTCTCTTTCATTGCAGATTTCTTCATTTCACCTTTTTCTAAGATCGTTTTACTATAGTAATAACGACTTACTATAGGCATTTTTTTGTTTTGGAATATTGTGTCAAGCAAAGGTATAAAGGCATGATAGAGATAATAGTTATATTTTTTGAAATGATGTATTTCTAAAGTTTCAGTATTATTTTGACAAAGTTGGAGCAGCTTAATAATTCGATTCGAAATTAATTTTTGAGGTTATATGATATGAATATAGAATTAATTGTGGCGGGAATTGTTATTTTTTTGGTATCGGCTACATTGCAAGGTCTTACTGGATTTGGCTTTTCTATTCTGGCTGTTCCACTGATCACATTATTTATTTCTCCCAAAACTGCAGTACCTATTTTGCTCATTTATTCCATGCTAATAAATATTGTAGTGTTATATTCCTCCAGGAAAGCTGTAAATTTGAAGAAAATCTGGATATTATTGATCGCAGGAATTGCATCAATGCCTTTGGGAACTCGACTTTTGGTAGTTATGAATGAAAGTTTGATGAAGATTTTCATTGGTGTGATGATTTTAATTTTTGGAATTTTGCTTTTGATTGGGTTTCGTAAGCAATTCAAAAACGAAAAATTAGCCATGCTTCCTGTAGGTTTTCTTAGCGGAATATTAGGCGGCAGCATTTCTATCAGTGGTCCTCCTATTATTCTTTTTCTTTCGAATCAAGATGTAGATAAACATACCTTTCGTGGAAATCTGGCAGCATACTTCTTTATCTTAAATTGTTTCACGATTCCGGTTTATTATTTAAATGGATTATTTACAAATGAAGTGTGGAATCTATCATTAACTTTTTTACCAGGACTTCTGATTGGCGTGTTTCTGGGTAATCTATTTTCTCATAAGATCAAAGACGATCACTTTAAAAAACTAACCTTGATCTTATTAATACTAATGGGTATACTTTCAATTGTCTCGGGAATAAAATAACTTGTACATAAACTGAAATGCTTTACCTTATCTATATAAGTGTTTGACGTTAGTAATTATTTAATAATTGATAATCGGAGTAGTTATACTGTGTTTTATAGTTCTAAATGTGGAGGTATAAAATGCAAAAAAATTCCAGAACCAGAAATTGGAAAGAAGTAGCATCTGGTTTTTCTGACAAATCATTAGCACTTGCCATCCTTTTTGTTTTATTTGCTATGCTTGTTTCTCCCAGCTTCAAAACCAAACCGTTCGATAGAGTCATCGAAGATTTCATTGGAGTGGATATTCCTAATATTGAAGATCCTGTAATTCTGCAGCCTGTTCTTGCAAGACCCGATGTAATAATAACATTTGATGATGAACTTATCGGTGAAGATGACGAAGATATTCCTACTGTCGATACAATTCCAAAAACTGTTCTCGAGCCAGAAGCAGCATATATTGATCCCAGTTTGTTATCCAATATCAAACACAGACATTATGAAGATGAACCTGTCGCAACTTATAGAGTAGCACCTCCATATCCAAAGTTTTATCGGGATGCTGGAATTGAGGGAACAGTAATCTTAGATGTAGAAATCTTAACTGATGGAACTGTGGGAAAAGTTGAGCTAGTTCAATCTGTTTTTCCAGGCAAAGACGGATTGGATGAACTGTCTATAGCTGCAGCTAAACAGTGGATTTTTCAACCCGCAAAAACAAATAATCAACCGGTTAAGATCTGGGTTACATATCCATTTAATTTTAAATTGGAGTAATGAATTCTGATATAAATACTCATACGAATCATTGCAGAATGTGATATGTCTTCCAACTTTCGAAAAATTTATGTAGTATGGTGGGCAATTGCCCACCTTACTCATATTTTAAGGTTAGGGCTGGATTCAGATTAGCTGTTTTATAAGTTTGTACACTTATGGTTAAAAGTGAAATTATTAGTGCGATAACTCCAGCTAAAATAAAAACCCAAATACTCAATGTAGTTCGGTAGGCAAAGTCCTGAAGCCATTTATTCATTACATAATACCCTATCGGAATTGCAATAAGATTGGCTACGATAACCCATTTCGTAAAATCTCTAGTGAGTAGCTGCATAATCCCAGTTGTAGAAGCTCCCATAACTTTGCGAACTCCAATTTCTTTGGTTCTCTGCTCTCCCAGGAAAGTAGCTAACCCATAAATTCCTAAGCAGGCAATAAAAACAATTAGTACTGAGAAAAAGATGAACAGCTTTCCCATTTTTGTGATATTGCATTTAGAATTTCTGGTAAATTTTCCTGCTTATATTTTACGATAAGGGTAGAGCTATATTGATTATCCAAAAACAGCACAACAGGAGAGATCTCTTCCCGTAACGATTGATAATGAAAATCTTTCAGAACACCAATTATCTTGCTGTTATTTTCGGAATTAGGAACCAATGGGTATGAAAGCTCTTTCCCTACCGGATCCTCGATACCCAATTGTTTTATAGCCGCTTCATTCATTATCAACCCGCCATTTGCATCACTGGCATTTTCTTCAGAAAAGTTACGTCCATCAGCCATTTCCAGATCGAACATTGGAATATAATCATAATCACAGGAAATTGCATTCACCATCATACCACCACCTTCATCTTCTGTGGCGGCATTTAGTACAAGAGCCGATTGTGAACCTGGAGGTGCAAAACAGATTGTAGCCATTTCCACACCATGGATCTGCATTAATTCATTTTTGAAGACTTCCAGTTTCTCACCATCAAGGGGTGGCTGCATTACAAGTTTATTCTCTTTGTTAAAACCTAAGTCTACATTGCGTACATAGCTCAATTGTTTAAAGACAAAGATCGTAACTATTATCAGGCAAATGGCAATTGTAAATTGAGTAATAACCATTATCTTCCTGAAGAGAGTTTTCGATTTACCGGTAAAAGCCTTGAAAGCATGCATAGGTTGAAAACGCGACAAGAAAATTGCCGGATAGATCCCTGCAACAATTCCCACAAAAACTGACAATACCAGCAGTAAAAGCAGGGATAATGGATGATATAAATAACTTACAGCTAAATCCTTTCCAATGAAATTATTTAGCTGAGGATATAAAAGACTGAAGATCAACAAACCCAACAGCATTGAAAATAGTGTTGTCAGCACAGATTCACTGAGAAATTGTTTTATTAGAAGTGATCGATTGGAACCAAAAACTTTACGCATTCCCACTTCCTTTACTCTATGAGTTGATCGGGCAGTGGAAAGATTCATGAAATTTAAGCAGGCAATAAGCATGATAAGAGCTGCGATAATAGAAAAAAGATAAACCTGTTTTAAATCTCCTCGAGGTTCGAAATCGTTATTTACACTTGAATAAAAATAAAGGTCGTTGAAGGGTGTAACAAAAAGTGAGATTATAGATGCCATACCAGGATGAACATTATTCTCTATCAATTGAGGAAGTTTCTCGGTTAAAGTATTTTCATCTGAATTTTCATCGAGCATTATGAATGTATGATCAACTCCAAATTGCCCCCATTGATCGCTGTATTGTCCCATCGCTTCCAAGCTGGAATAAGAAGCTATCATATCAAAATCCATTTGGGTATTGCCTTTTGGCTCTGCTAAAATTCCAGTTATCTTAAAATTTGTTTCTCCTCCCATAAGAAAAGTTTTTCCTACCGGATATTCATTTCCAAAATATTTTTCACTTACAGACTGTTTGATCAACATGGAATATGGATCATTTAAAGCAGTAGAAATATCTCCACTTTTCAATTCAAAAGAGAAAATATCGAAATAGGCAGGTTCAGCATAAATCATATTATCCTCCAAAAATTCATTATCATTATATTTGAATTGAATATTTTCTCCGGCTACTCGGATCCGGGTCATTTCTTTCACTTCAGGAAATTCAGATTGCAGGGCAGGTCCTAAAGGAGGCATTCCGGATGCAAAAGGAATTTTATTGTCACCATGTGTTAGATTCACTCCTACTCTATAAATATTATTTCTGTTTTTGTGGATTTTTTCGTAACTGATCTCGTTGAATACGTAAAGAGAAATTAAAAGACAACTAGCCAAACCAATGGCAAAACCAATTATATTGATAATAGAAAAAACCTTGTGCTTGATGATATTGCGAAAAGCTATAATAAAATAATTCTTGAGCATATCCAGATCCATCCTTATTAATACCTTTTAATTAACTAACGAAACGAATATATTATGTTACAAGAAATGTTGTATACAAATTTAAATTTCTTGCGGTAAAAGTAAAACTTTCACTTCTTGACTTCATAGAATATTCTGGGAGGAATTAATGAGAGCAATAAAGTTTCTAATGTTTGTATTAATATTTTTACTTTTATCAGCCTGCGGGCCTGTGACCAAAACTTCAATCCTGCAAAAACCATCCGGTGATACTTTAGATGATCAAATGAATCGGCTAACCAGTCAGATCATCTCTAGCTTCAATCAATCTAATGTGCAAAAGATCGCTGTTATCGAATTTGCAGATCTGGAAGGAAACGTTACGCAACTCGGCAGATTTATAGCAGAAGAATTAATAACTCGAATTTTCACCAGCGGAAGATTTGAAGTAGTGGAACGCAATTTACTACAGAAAGTTCTGGAAGAGCAGCAGCTAGGTATGACAGGTTATATAGATCAGGCAACGGCGATAAGTTTAGGTCAAATTCTGGGTGTAGATGCCATTATCACAGGTTCATTAACAGACCTTGGTAAAAATGTAAAAATCAATGCCAGGCTCATTTCCACAGGAACCGGCTCTGTATTTGCCGTAGCTTCTGTAAATGTAATAAAGGACTCCACCATTAAACTTCTAATGGGTGAAAATATCAGTAATTCTGCTAATAGCAATTCAAATTCTTCTCAAGCCCCACAGCATTCCGGCTTGAAACCACCGGTCGTGCAGCATGGTGTGCAATTTGAACTGCAAAAATGTTTTTATTCAAACGATATTTTTAGCTTTGTATTTGACGTAACCAACTTGGACATGGATAAAGAGATTTCGATTTTGAATTATACTCGTGATGATGTATTGAGATTCTTCGATGAAAATGGCAATGAATACCAGAAAGCCGAGATATTTTTGGGCACACACCATTCGAGAGGTAACTCTGATGGAGTAAAAAATAAAACCATGATCCAGGATGTAGGTACTCAATGCATCATGAAATTTTATAATGTCAGTAAGAAACCGACAACAGTTAAACGACTCGATCTTCTCTTGGAAATTCCTGATTTGAAAAATGTTTTTACGATCACTTTCAGAGATATTCCGGTAGAATAAAAAAATCAAAATATATTAAAAGGCTCTTAAGTTCATTCTTAGGAGCCTTTTATTTTGTCTATTACCTTTTAATTTGACAGAAAAAACCACTCCTAAAATTTGTATAAAAAAAAATTATATTTAAAGGAGTTAAGTATGCCTTTTATTTCTAACACCGACAAGGAACGAAAGGAAATGCTGGCAGTTATCGGAGTTCAGAAATTCGATGATCTGCTTACCAACATTCCCCGCAAGTTTCTTCAAGACAAAGACTGCTGTCTGGAACCGGCTTATTCCGAGCTGGAAATAACTCGTAAAATTACAGAGTTGGCAGCAAAAAATCTTTCTACTTTACAGGCTAATTCATTTTTAGGTGGTGGTGTTTATGATCATTTCATTCCAGCTGCTGTTGATCATGTATTATTAAAGCCGGAATTTCATAGTGCCTATACTCCATATCAAGCTGAAGTTAGCCAGGGAACACTGCAATATATTTATGAATATCAAACCATGATCTGTGATCTTACCGGAATGGAAATTTCCAACGCTGGGATGTATGATGGAGCATCAGCTGCTGCAGAAGCCATCTTGATGGCTGTTAGAAAAACCAAAAAATTCAAAGCAATAATTGCTGGATCGATCCATCTCTGGTATCTGGAAGTTATAAAAACTTATACTGAAGGTGTTGGTGTAGAATTAGTTATTGTTCCAGGTAAAAATGGTTTGATAGATCTGGAAATACTTAAACAGAAAGTAGATGATGAAACTGGTTGTGTACTTCTGCAAACTCCCAACTTTCTGGGAAACATGGAAGATGCTTTTGCTGTGGAAGAAATAACACATTCTGCCAAAAAAGCTCTTTTCATTGTTGCTGTAGATCCGATTTCCCTGGCTGTAATGAATGCTCCCAACGAATATAAAGCAGACATTGTTGTTGGTGAAGGACAGGCTCTTGGTAATGCTCAAAATTACGGTGGTCCACTCTTTGGATTTTTGGCAACAAATCTTTCATTGAGTAGAACCATACCGGGCAGAATAGTAGGAGCAACTTTGGATGCTGATGGTAAACGAAGCTATGCGCTTACATTACAAGCTCGTGAACAGCATATCCGTCGTGCCAAAGCTACTTCCAATATTTGTTCCAACCAGGCTTTGTGTAACTTGGCTGCCACGGTTTATATGACCTTGATGGGAAAAGAAGGCTTGAAAGAAGTTGCTGTTCAAAGCACAACAAAAGCACATTACCTGGCAGAAAAGATCTGTGAATTAAATGGATTTGAAATGGCTTATAATGCTCCATTCTTCAAAGAATTTGCTATTAAAACTCCAATTCCGGCTAAAGAAATTATTACAAAATTGAAAGCAAAAAATATCTTCCCGGGAATTGACCTAAAGCAATTTAGTTATGAAAATATGCTTCTTATAGCTGTTACTGAGAAAAAGAGGAAAATAGATTTAGATGAATATGCAAAAGCTCTGCAGGAGGTGATATAATGGCTAAAACAATATTTGAACGAACTAGCCCTGGCCGTAAAGGATACACTCTTCCTGCTAATGATGTAGAAATAAAATTAGATAATTGCATTCCTGATAAATTCCAAAGAGATGGTGATGCAAAATTACCGGAAGTTAGTGAACTGGATGTGATGCGTCATTTTCTGGAATTAGCTCAAATGAATCATTGCATTGAAAAAGGATTTTATCCGTTGGGATCTTGCACGATGAAGTACAATCCCAAGATCAATGAAACTTTAGCCAGGAATCACGGTTTTAATAACTTGAATCCTTTCCAGGATGAAGACACAATTCAAGGTGCTTTGGAAATACTTTATGATCTTCAGGAATCCTTAGCTGAGATCTCCGGATTTGCCAAAACAACTCTGCAACCGGTGGCCGGTGCTCACGGTGAATTCACCGGGCTTAAAGTTATGAAGGCATATCACGATGCAAAAGGTAATTCTCACAAAACCAAGATCATCCTGCCTGATTCTGCTCATGGAACAAATCCAGCCAGCGTTACGCTTACAGGATACGAAGTTGTGGAGATCAAATCTAATGCCGATGGTATGGTTGATATCGAAGACCTTAAAGCACATGTGGATGAAAACACTGCTGGCTTCATGCTAACCAATCCAAACACGCTGGGCCTGTTTGAAAAACAGGTTGAAGAAATTGCCGAGATCATTCATGCTGTAGATGGCCTTATTTATATGGATGGTGCTAATTTTAATGCCATCCTTGGTATTGTAAAACCAGGCCAGATAGGCTTTGACATTATGCATTACAATTTGCATAAAACTTTTGCCACACCACACGGTGGTGGGGGCCCAGGCTCAGGTCCGATTGGTGTGCGAGAAGATCTGATAAAATATCTTCCGGCTCCGCTAATAGGCTTGAAAGACGGAAAGTATTTCCTCGATTTCGGTCATGAAGATACATCATTTGGCAAGGTTCATTCTTTCTTTGGTAACTTCCTTGTAAATGTTCGAGCTTATATTTATATTAAAATGGTTGGTTCTGAAGGATTGCGTCGAATATCGGAAAACGCTGTGATCAATGCCAATTACATAATGAAAAGCTTGGAAAAATATTATTCAATTCCGCATAAAGATATCTACTGTATGCACGAATTTGTGGCCAGCGGTGAATGGCAGAAAGATAAATACGGCATTAAAACTCTGGATATTGCCAAGCGTATCCTGGATAAAGGCTTCCACGCTCCCACCATCTATTTCCCTCTGATCGTACATGAAGCGATGATGATAGAACCGACCGAAACAGAAAGCAAAGAAACGCTTGATGAATTCATTAATGCTATGATCGAAATTGCCAAGGAGTGTGAAGAACATCCAGAATTACTTACCGGTGCTCCACAGAATACTCCTGTGAAACGAGTGGATGACACGCTGGCTGTAAGACAATTGAATGTGAAATTCGAGTGGTAAAATAACTAAAAATAAATCACACAAAAAATATGTAGGGGCGATTCATGAATCGCCCTTTTTTTATTGCCAAATAGTCGGTTACGTAAAATGGAATTGACAGTAGTTATGGTTAAAATGAAAATAAACTGAAGACGTTAATAACGTAAAAGACGTATGGAGATATTAATAGTGGAGAAATTCAATTTCAATATAACCAACAGCCATTTGATCGAAAAGATTGAGGGCAGAAAAGCTCTTTTTCTTGATTCTAATATTTGGATAAATATAGCAGATGAAAATTCAAGTTTAGCATCAAAAATTAAAAATAGATTAATAAAGTTAGTTGAAAAGGGAGTTGTCTTCTGCCCGATTTCTATGCCTATAATATCAGAATTATATAAACAAAATTTTGAATCAGCATATCAGGGTGGAAAACTGATGGAAAAGTTAAGCTTAAATCTTTGTTATAAACACAATAATGAGGTATTCAGAAATGAAGTAATAAATTTTATAAAAAGTATTTTTAAGAAACAAAAACTTCAATTGACAAACGAATTCATATTGTGTCCAATAGTAGGATATCTATCATCAAATTATACACTAAGTTTTCCAGAATCATTTTCAAATTACCAAATAGATGAAAATTCCGAAGCAATGAAGCAATATTTGGATGATATGACTTTAACTGAAATGCTTAAACTTAGAAAATCGAATTTTCCTTTTAAAAATGAGACTAATCTTTTATCATTCAAGGAACAGAATGAAAAACGTCATAAATTTACAAAAGGAAATAAGACAAAAATGAGAAGGATAGAAGAAGAGTACGTTGCTAATAGCATCATCCTCCCATTAATAATGAAAATCAGTACTCAGTTAACTACAGAGCAAATAGTTACTGTCTGGAATTATATTGAATCATTACCAAAAGATAAATATGGTGGTTATATAAAATCAATTTTGGATTATTTACCAGCACTAAAAAGTTTTGTAGAAATTATGACAATAACCGGATATGATATTAACAGAAAAGATAGTACTAATGATTTTTTCGATAGAGAGTTGATGATTATCCCACTTGCCTATGCGGACGTATTAATAGCTGAAGATAAATGGATTAGAGATTTACTTAATAATGTAAGTACATATGTAAAAAACAACAAAATCACATATCTCTCTACGATGGAAGAATTTGAACAATATTTATTTTCATTAGCTTATTGATATTGCTTTGGAGTATAATTAATTTGCAAACAATATTCGGGAATTATCCATACTCTTCCGCGCAAATCCGTGAGCTAAGTTCGTATAACCAAAACTTGAGATTCTTCCAAAGAACAACGTGCAAGAAACGTCAGAAAGAAAGGTTTTTACTTTTATGACCTTTGAGTTTTTTTGACAATTTATCCGTGCTTATCAGTGAAAATCCGTGAGCTAATAAAACTGCTTCTAATACCTCAAATGCTTAACCGATTCTCCTGAATTTATCAATTCCAAAAGTGCATCAATACCGATATCCAGATGCATTCCCACATATTGGCTGGTAACTTTTGAGTCACTTTTACTTGTTTTTATTCCTTCCGGAACCATAGGGTTATCCGAAACCAGCAAGAGAGCTCCGCGTGGAATCTCGTTGTCAAAACCTACCAGGAAAACTGTGGCTGTTTCCATATCAATACCGGAAACTCTGATCTTGCGTAGGTATTTTTTAAAGTCCGCATCATGTTCCCACACTCTACGGTTAGTTGAATAGATTGTTCCTGTCCAAAAATCTACTGAATGTTTTTTGATCATGGCCGAAACAGCTTGCTGTAGAGGAAAGGAAGGAAGAGCAGGTACTTCCGGTGGCAAATAATTGTTGCTGGTTCCTTCACCGCGAATAGCAGCGATCGGTAAAATAAAATCACCAATTTTTATCTTCTTTTTTAATCCACCACATTTGCCCAGAAAGAGGGCAGCTTTTGGTTTTATAGCAGAGATTAGATCCATCACGGTAGCTGCCATAGCACTTCCCATACCGAAATTGATGATCGATATATTATGGGAAGATGCTGTTTGCATAGCATTGTTTTTACCCTTGATCTCTACATCAAAACGCTCTGCAAAAAGTTCTACATAATTGTAGAAATTGGTAAGGAGAATATACTCTCCAAATTCATCCAGAGCAGTACCTGTATAGCGTGGAAGCCAATTTTCTGTAATATCAGATTTTGTTTTCATATTTCATCCTTTTTCATCTTTCTTTAGGAATCTATTATTGCGCTTTCATGTCAAACAGAAAATCTTGTATTATGCATTCTCGATTTTTCCCGGCATGCAAAATGTCCTATTGAGTAGGTATTGGGAAAATGAATTTGACATCAGATGTTCATTACATTGGATCGTGAATAAGAAATAAGTTATAGGAGAAAAAAAATGAAAATATGTTTTCCAGTAGAATCATATAAAGGTTTGGATAGTGAGGTTTATGGACACTTTGGTTCTGCGCCGGCCTTTGTAGTATTTGATTCTGAGACAAAAGTAATCGAAGCAATCAATAACCAGAACCTCATTCACGAACATGGCATGTGCAATCCTCTCAAGGCATTAGACGGCAAAAAGGTAGATGCTATTGTTGTTGGTGGAATTGGTGCGGGGGCTATCAATAAATTAAATAATGCCGGAATAAAAGTCTATGGAGCTTTTCGAGGTACTATTCAAGTGAATATAACAGCATTTGAAAACAATGAAATACCGGAATTGACTGCTCAACATGCTTGTGGCGGTCATGGTGGTGGTTGCGGTCATTAATAGAATTATATTCATCAAGTAGAGCGAATATCAAAGAAAGGAGATTCAATGAAATCAACCGAGTCATTCAGATTTTTTGACTGGTTCATACTAAACTGGTCGCGTACAACATTGCCAATTGCGGGAATTCTGTTATTTTTCTCCCCTCTTATTTTTGAGAAACTTGGTTTACTGCTGTTTATAGTTTTCCTGCAATTACCAGCCTATATGATTCATCAATATGAAGAACACGCGCATGGTAAATTTAAAGCACATATTACCAACATGATGGGACAAGAAGCACTTTCGGATAGAGATATTTTCTACATTAATATTCTACTCGTCTGGGTAATGGATATCATTGCTTTGTATTTAGCTGTTTACGTACATATATGGTTCGGTCTCATTGCTGCCTATATGCCTGCCTTCAATGGCATCACTCATATTGCTGCATCGATCAAAATGAGAAAATATAATCCTGGTGTATTGACCAGTATTTTCATCTTTCTTCCGGTTGGATGTTTTGGTATTTATCTGATAAGTCAGACTGCTAAAGTTTCAGTTTTGCATCATGCGATTGCTTTAGGAATAACTCTTTTGGCTCACGCTGCAATTATAGTTCGAGTTAAACTCAATCTGAAGAAAAAGAATTGACTAAATTCTAAACACAGGAGTTGTAATGAGACTAAAAGTTAGATTTTTGAATGATGAAATTATCAAACAGATCATTGCTGAAACAATACAAGTTTTGGGAAAATCGGAGCTGATGCATATGCTTATGATGTCGCCAAAGCTGTGGAAGTGGGAAGGAATGTTTCACTGCTAGCAAATTTTTGCATCTGTTGTAGAAGAAGGCAGAAATGCTATCAATGCCATCGGATAATTCACAAATTAGATCTGGAAAACACTGAAATAAATATTTCTGTATCTAAGAAATAATAAAATATTTGACAGGAAAATTCTGTATAGACGCTTTCAATCCTGACGCTGGTAAATAAAGATTCAATGAAACATAATTCATGTTTATCAGATAAGTTTTATTATCCACATTAAAAATAGCAAAGGGAGAAAAGATGAAAAAACTGTTATCAATTATTCTATTTATGATGTTGCTTTGTACTTCTGGTTTATTTGCACAAAATAAGCTCACCGTTGTAGGGGGATTAAACTTTAGTACTATTAAGTATAATGACAATGATTTTGAAAAAATTATCGATGTATCACCAAAAGCCGGTTTTATGATTGGAATTGAGACAGAGACTGGGCCACTAAAAGTTGGTTGTGCTTTTGTGCAGCGAGGAGCAGAGCTAGCTGAAGATAGCTACTATGGAGATGGAACATCTTCTGCAACATTCAACTATATAGATGTATATGCATTATTTCCAGTCTCATTAAACAAACAGTTATCTGCTTTTGGTGGATTGGAACTTGGGAAATGTCTGGGTGGTGAAGAGAAGGTGAAAGATAGTGGTAATTCTGGTACTCTTACATTTGATGCAGAAGATTTTAATACAGAAATTGGCGTCATTTTCGGTATTGATTATATGTAATCTCCCAAAGTTGGTTTCAGAGGTTCATATTATCTTGGAATTTCAGATGTTTGGAACTTTGAATACATCACTTCTAGTCAAAATATAAGAAACAGAGGAATCGGTATCAATCTTCTCTTTAAGGGTTAGGTTTAACTTTTGAGAATTGAAGAAATGAGTGTCAAACATAAAAATGAAGTAAGTGAGAATAAAACCCGTTCCCAAGACAAACTTGGAAACGAGTTTTATTCTGTTCTATCATCCATATTGGTTCATCGAAATTACTAACCAAAATAATATATGGTTTGCAAATTAATCAAAACGGTGGCTTCAAAATTTTGTTCAACCTGGAAGAATTGAACCAACTGATTACTACAAACCGAATGCCAGTTGACCTTTTTGAACTGCCTGTTCAAATTCATTCACTAAAGAATCCATCAATTCTTTCACTGAAATTATCTTATCGACACGCCAGGCATTCGCTCCAGCAAAACTGAAACCATCTTTTAATTCACCTATTTTGGCTTTCATTAAAGCATCGGCAATACAATAGAGTGACGTATGAAAATCGCAGGTTTTTAGACATTTCCATGGACAACGGAAAGGTTTTTTAATTCCAGCTTTTACATCAGTGAGAAAATCGTTTAAAATGGCTCTTCCAGGTAAGCCGACAGGACTTTGAATGATGACGATATCTTCTTTTTTACATTTTATATACTGCTTTTTAAATTCGATATCAGCATCACATTCATCGGTAGCCACGAAACGAGTTCCCATCTGCACACCGCTGGCTCCCAGGTTCATGAATTTATAGATGTCTCCACCATCATAAATACCACCTCCTGCTATCACAGGAATAGTCTTGCGATACTTGGTTTCATACATTTTAACCGCATCACAAACTTCCGGCATAATCTTTTCCAAAGAAAAATCAAGGTCGTCAATCTGTTGTGGTTTGAAACCAAGATGACCTCCGGCTAAAGGACCTTCCACAACTACTGCATCAGGAACATGAGCAAAGTGCTTATCCCAGGTTTTGAAGATCAACTTCGCTGCTCTGCCCGAAGATACGATAGGGGCAATTTTTGTTTTCATTTTCTTCAAATAATCTGCTGAAACTCCAACTGGTAATTTCAGGGGCAATCCAGCGCCTAGAAAGAGAATGTCGATTTTTTCTTCCAAAGCAACTTTCACTATCTCATCAAAATCTGAAATAGCTACCATAATGTTCAAACCTATAATACCATTTGTCATCTTTTTTGCTTTGCGAATTTCTTTTCGCAATGCTATTTTATTATCTTCACGATAGGTTTTTTTGGTTGAATGTCCTAGCATTCCTAATCCTACCGAAGATATCACACCAATTCCACCTGCATTTGCTACGGCAGAGGCCAGACCTGACATCGATATTCCTACTCCCATTCCACCTTGGATGATGGGTAGTTTTGCTACTAGATTTCCTATTTTTAATTCTGGTATTTTAATCATTTCGACCTCTCGTGTTTTTCGACTATATTAGTGTTATAGTCTAAAAGCTAATAAAAAATTACGCTCTTACTTCAATTCCATTAAAAATAATTTCCATCATTTGTTTACTATCTCTTTCCAGATCCTGTTCTTTTTGAACAAACAAAGGATATTCTAAACCCTTTATCGCAATTGCAATCATATGAACAGCAACATCAACGTCGCAAGGAGCGAATTTACCTTGTTCGATACCTGCATTTATTAAGGTACTTAAGGTTTTATTTTCTAAATTATAAAAATCTTCTCGCACCTGTTCGATAAAGAAATAGTGATCCAGATATTCATTTGTGAGAGTTTTGTAATAATTACTAAGCTCTTTTAAATGCAGCATCCTAGTACTTACGTACTTCATAATCTTATCTTGGGGGCTAGAAGCCGATTGAATAGCTTCTTGCAATTTCTGGCGAAAATGATCGGAATCAATTCTTACGATCTCTGCAAAGATATCCTCTTTGTTTTTGAAGTAGTAATACATACTGGATTTACCCATTCGTGCTTTAGATGCAATCTCTTCCATTGTGGTTTTTTTGAAACCATAAAGAGCAATCATTTCTTTAGCAACTGCAATGATCCGGCTTTTTTTATCGTCCATTTATCAATCCTTCAATATATTTCGACCAATACCGTTTTTCGTTCGAATGAGTCAAGATAAATATTAGTTCTATTATTGAACACAGATTATTCAAGCTGTTAGATTTAGTCTATTTATTTGATAAACTTAGTCCAGATTCTAATTTTAAAATAACAAATGCCCCGGTAAAATACCAGGGCATTTGAGTTTTCTAAATCGAATAAACCCTATTTCAAAAGGATCATTTTTCGAGTACTTGTATATCTTCCGCCTGCTCTCATTTTGTAGAAATAAATTCCACTGGAAGCAGGCTTTTGATTATCTGTATTTCCATTCCAGGTTTTGCTGTAGTAACCAGGTTCATGATGATCATTTACCAAAGTCTTAACTTTTTCACCTTTAATATTGAATATTTCTATAGAAACGTTGCCTGCAGATTCAATTGCAAAACTGATGTTCGTAACTGGATTGAAAGGATTTGGATAATTTCCTGTCAGTTCTGTTGCTACAGGAATCAGATTATCAGGAGCATCTGTATGATCGATAGTAGCAGGATCGGAAAATTCAGATTCCCAGCCACCATCATAAAGAGCAGTAATATTGTAACTGTAGCTCCCCGTTGGAACGGTAACATCTTGATAAGAAGTTTCTGTCACACTTTCTGCGATCAGTTCAGAATCACGGTAGACATTGTATGAAGCGAACTCTCGATTTTCCATTGGCTCAATCCAGGAAACAACGATATCAGCGCCGCTGGCAATAGCAGTAACGTTTGTTGGAACTTCCAGATAAATATTAGCTACAACCACATCACAAGGACTTGATTCACCTACATCATAAACAGCTGTAATGCAATATTCATATTCACCTGCATCTAAAGCCATATCGTCATAAGAAGTTGTTCCAGGATCTGCAATTTCTGTCAATAACGCTCCATCTTTATAAATATTGAAGCCTTCCAAAACACTTCTGGAATTATCAGCTACACTTGTAGAAATTCTTCCATTAACCTGTAACGTCTTAGTCTCTACTTCTCTGATCGCTGTAGTAGCTGGAGTGTTCCAGCTGAGATGGATATCGTTAAAATCAACTACTTCAGTTACAAGATTTTCTGGAACTGCTGCAACTTCTAAAGTAAAATCTATATTACTGGTTATTACTTCAGATTCTACTAATACATCGTCAAATGTAACTGCTGCATAGCCTGCCAAGCTGGCTATAATATTATAAGTACCAGGCATTAATTCTAGTGTATATGCACCACTAGCATCAGGGTTAGTTACTACTCCGCCAGCAGATACTTCTACATCTTCTACGTTACCATTACCTTGATTCAGAGAAACAACACCCTCTACATAACCAGGATTACTAGCTCCACCACCCAGAATAATACTATCCACAAAATAGTAGTCCAAATCATAGCTATATCCATCAAAGAAGAATGCAATCTGGAAAGTATCTGAACCCACATCTGGAGTCTCAATTGTCAAATCTAGTGTTTCCGGTCCAACATCACCTGTCGGGAATACTTCGTAAACTGTGTTCCATGTAGTCCCACCATCAGATGTAGTTTTTACTCCAACAGAATAACCGCTACCACTGAAGTCATTTACAAAGTGATTATAAGTTAATGATAGAGAAGCAGCCCCTGTAGTATTGATAACTGGTGTAGTAAGAGCAGAGAAGCCTGTAAATGATGGTGACCAGCTGAATTCTGCTTCAGGTGAAGAACCACCGGCATTAGAAGTAGTGGAAGCAGACCAGTTACCTGGATTTACTCCACTGATACTCCAATCTGCAGGAGGAAATGCATTATCAAAATATTCTTCAATGAGGTATCCACCGATTTGTGCATCAAATGCCCCTGAACCGGTTAAACCTGCGACATCTGTTGTAATATCGAATGTAAAACTAGCTAAATGAGCTTGTGGAGTATTTGAACTGGAAGCAACATTGAAAGATTGTTCACTACTTTCTCCAAAAGCAATTGTGCCATATGTAGATTGATTAGAATTTAATGTAATATTTGGATCATTACAGATCAGTTCTGCATCTACACTAAATACATCACTTGTACCATTGTTTTCCACCGTAATAAAAATATCTACTGTTTCGCCAGCATCCCAAAAAAAGTCGCCATTACCGGCTACAGTATCATCTATAATAAATGTTCCCATTTCTATAACAGGCGCATGAGCCGTTATAGAAAAGTTACTTGTCCAGGTATCAGTACCGTCGCTAATATCGACAGAGAAGATAACACCATGACCATCAGGAACCAAATCATCGACAGAAATTTGGAAAGCTCCACTTACCATTGCAGATGAACCGCCGGATATATCACCGTAATTTTCAGTATCATCTAAAATTGTAACATAAGTATCTGTTGATGAAATCGTGGCTATTACACCAGTTGCATCATCTGTACCCACATTAACCAATGTAACTCCGAGATCTATTGTTTCGCCATAATCTAACATACCATTATTATTAGCAGATTGATCTTCAATAAAGCAATCTTCAAACATAACATATGCACCTCCAGGAGGAACTACAGCTATATCTTCAAAGATTGTGTTAATATTAAAACCGGTAACAATAAGCTGAGCATCACCAGCTGTAAGGCCATGAGCAATTGTTACAGAACCAGCATCATCTGTAATCCCAGAAAATATAGCACCATTCTGATGCAATGAAACGAGAGCACCAACTGCCGGATTACTTCCGAGTGTAATTGTTGTACCGAAGTCAACTCCCATAAGAATTACATTGTTTGAAAGAGTTGCAGTTTGTGGAGTTTCTGTTCTCACCTGTAAAGATGCATCACCGAAGATATGCCACTTAGCCATTTCTTCAGCTCCTTGTGCACCATCTTCCATTGCCATTAAAATAGTACCATTAAAACACGTTGAGCCATATGTTGTTTTTTGTACATCTGTGGTAGTTCCATTTTGGCCGGGATACAGAGAATAATCATATCCACCGATCAATAGATCGTTAATATAATCTTGTCCCATCATGGGAGGATTCCAAGATTGATTTTGAGTAGAAGCAAGCATTCCTACTGCACCACCACCGCTTTTTCTTAGCCATGCTTCAGCAAAACAGGTTGCCCCGTCGAAACTACCATTTACACAAGCTACAGAAATAATAAATGGAAGCTTGGTTTCATTTGTGAGCATGTTTACTTGAGAGTTATTGAATCCAGAAGATACCCAGGATGTACTTGAACCATGACCACAATAATTAATGATGCTGGCACCGTCATTTACTGCCGCTGCCACCATAGTTGCATTTGCAGATGGATCATAAATAGGTACATGTGTTTCATAAGTAAAAGGATCTAGCTTATTATCATATATATTCGTAATATGTACATTATCCATTTCACCATCATCACCAGGACCTTGACTGGAAGCGATTCCTACTGCTGTTTCATACCAATCTTCACCAGCATCTGGATACTTTTCATAATTTATACTTTTGTCTACCTGAGTAGTTACATCAGTTGCATTGGCTGCACTAAATCTACCTGTGATAATATCAGGGTATATATCAGTTCCAACCACACATCCCAATTTAGGATCCGTTGGATCTCCACCCATAACAGTACCTGAAATATCTTCCCAATCTCCAACCAGTTGTACATATAGAATATCATTATGAGCAATATACTGATCCTGAACTAGAGTAGTAACATTCGTTCCCGTTGCTACTTCTTCCACATAAACTGTGAATCCTTTCTGCTGTTTCCATTCCACATAAGGCGCAATAGCATCGGCATCACGAGGTGTGTGAATAACCAGAATAGAACCAAATTCAGCTATTTCATTTTCAAAACGAGAAACATCATAATTCATGAACAAGGTTGAGTACATATTGTTCATTTCTCGTGTAACACCAGCATTTCTTCGAGGAAGCTGATTGATGGCTGGTGTATTGTTATCTGTTAAGCGAACTGCTACATTTGTATAAACTCGTAAAACATTTCGTACCGCATTATATTGGAAAGGATATACATAAACGATCGTTCCACGCAAATCACGGATGATGAACGGATCTACATTTTCGGCCAATTGTGTAGGGTAAAATTCATCAACAAGAGATTCTTCAGCAATTTCATAGGGAATTGTAGAAGGATCTTGATTTCTAAAGATCGTACCACGCGATGGAAGAAGTGGATATAAAAGTTCAAATTCTTCATATTCACTGCTTACTATTTCCAAGGATACATTTTTATCTGCAGAGATCTGTAGAGATCCATGAATAAATGGAACTTCAGCAAACCCCGCATCTTTGGTTGTTACTCCACCTTCAAAATCGATTGTGGAATACGTAACTCCATTTTTAACTGTATCTCCAAGTCGGAAATCATCCAGATTAAAATTTAGTTCATATTGATCTAATGTTGGTTGATAGTATTCAACATCAAATCCATTTGCTGCAAACAACAGCACTCCTGTAAAAAGTAAAACTACTGATAAATACAGATTAGCTCTCATTATTCACCTTCCTTATTATTTTAATAAAATTACTTTTTTAATGCTTGTATAATCTTCATTTTCCACTTGTAATCCATAGAAATAAACACCGCTGGTTACATTTTTACCACTATCACTTTTACCATACCAAATTACATTGTAATATCCAGCATCCTGTTTTTTATTCACCAGTGTTCTAATTTTTTGTCCCTTAATGTTATATACAAAAAGCTTTACCTCAGAACCTGAACTTAATCCATAACTGATCGTAGTAGTAGGATTGAATGGATTTGGATAATTGCCATAAAGTTTTGTTAGTACTGGAATCAATACATTGTTCGAATCTGTTCCTATACCCATGCCATCAACAGGAATTTCCATTTCAGGTTGGTTTGCATCATTGCTAGTAATAACAATATTTCCAGTATAATTTATAGCTTCGGCTGGTGTGAATGATACTTCTACATCTATACTGCTTCCAGCTATAAGGGTAAATTCATCTATACTCAAAACAAAATCTTCAACTGCATCGATGGCTCCTGTAAGATCTTCAGAACCCAGATTGAATATCGTAAATTCTTCCACTACAATTTCACCAATATTCACTTCACCAAAATTAATCTCGGTTACATTCACACTAATTATTGGTCCTGCAGCTCCACCCATTCCTGGGAAAACTATATAGTCTATCCAGGCACAATCACTTCCGCTGCTCATTGAACCATCTTTATCATACTCCCATTTAAATTCTACATCGGTACCAGTAGATACATCGAAGATAACCTGACTCCAATTAACATCTCCTGCCCATTCTTCCCTCATTGTTCCATTAACAAAGAATTTCAGGTAATCATAATTTGATTCAGAAGAGACTCTTCGATAGAAGCTGATTTCCCCGTCCATTGGAACATCCATAGTTACACTAATGCTTGCGGTCTGATTATGAGATATGACTGATGATTTGGCACAATAAATTCCTTCATGCGGATTACTTGCTGTAATTTCCCAGTCAGAAGTTCCCTGCTGCCAATCAAACTGTGAAAAATCTCCTGTCTCAAAATCTTCAAATACTAAACCGATTGATGGATACAAAGTACTGGTTACTATATATTCTCCGCTTGTAATAATAAAAAGAAGAGAAACTATAGTTCCCGGTAATATATCAGGAGAAATATCCACACTAAATTCAGCTACTCCTTCTCCACCAATATCCAGTGGTTCTAAATTGAAATTGTTATCTAAAACCACTACTTCTTCCGGCCAGGATGAAGTAAGAAAAGTTAAAATTTCCATTGAAAGAGCATGACCAATATTAGTCAGCGGAATTTGAAGAGTTGCAGTTTCACCCGGATCGAGCATACCGTTGCCGCCGCTGTCATTGATAACCATTGTGCCGATCTCAAAAGCAGGCGCATTGAAAGTTATCATAATATTGGATGTCCAAGAATCAGTAGCAGTAGTAACTTCTACATCGAATGTAATAATATGCTGATCTGGAATATCATCGGCAATTTCTATTTCAAATGCATCCGACATAGATACTATAGAGCCGGCATCAATATCTCCAAGAGCTGTTGTATCAACAGAAATATTAACATAATCATCATCTGCAGATAATGTAGCAGAAGCGTTTAATGCATTTTCCACACCCACGTTCTCAAAACTCATATCCACTGTAATTGTCTCATTATATTCAGGGAGACTATTATTGTCATCATTGATCTGGAAAGATTCAACAACTACAAATGGGCCTACTGCTGGAATAACTTCAATATCTGCAATTAGTGGTTGTCTATTTTGTTTTGTTATAACAAGTTTAGCCATTCCCGGTGAAGCAAAGCTTTCAAATTCCATATCTACAACGCCTGTATCATCTACAAGAGCTGTTCCGTAAATTACTCCATCTTTAGATAGAGATACATAAGAATAAGGCTCAGCCGTAACCTGGATTGTTGTTACACCCAAAAATATAACTGCAGGATAATTTGCTGCATTTACGTCTGGTAATCCAATATAAGCTTCTAAAGAAGGATCTCCCATTACAGAATAGATCTCCCAATAATAATCATTTGCTCCACCGCCTTCTATAACTGCCATATTTCCACGCCAGATCATACCACCGGTTGTGGTTGTCCATTCAGCGAAATCTTCACCATGATCATGGAATAATCCGTCATAAACACCTAGGCCTGTTCCTTCATATGTTTGGGTAGTTGTAACATTTCCAGCTCCTACACCCCACCAGTAATCTTCATCCCAGGTTGTGCTGTTAGTACCTCCGATATATCCGATTGCACCCTTGTCTTCAGCACGAAGCCAAGCTTCGCCAAAACAGGTTTGTACTTCAAACTTGTTTGTAAGGCAACAATTCCCAACAGCCAGACAATATTCTTCACTATTCTGCAAACTGTTAATATCGGATATTTCAAATGATGGATTACTCCAGTTGGTTGGCCCACCATGAGCTGTGTAGTTTATATAGCCAACACCATCACTGACATTTTGAATAATATTTGCAGAATTACTTCCCGAACTAGGATATAGATAAGTATGGGATGTGATGCCATGGGCAAGGTTGAAATATAGATCGGTACCATAATTGATTTGGCCATTACCATGAGTTGCAGCAAAAGTTCCATCCATTCCAGCTATCATTACTACTTCTTCCAGATAGGTTGGATCTGTCATTTCATATTTTTCATACATTAAAGTTTTATCAATTTGAGGTTGAAGTTCTGTTGCATTATTGGCAGAAAAACGACCATAATACATATCAGGCACAATGTTAGCTCCATCCAATTTCACATAATTCAAATCTGTTATATGACCACCTGTAGCTCCGTTCCAAGCTGGAATTTGAGCCACATCACCTACAAAAAGAACGAACGAAGGAGCCGGATCTTCTGGAGTTGCTGCATCCCAAAGACCTTGTAAAAAAGATTTAATAGAAGAAGTACTCGTACCTACATTTGGATCATTTGTGTAAGCCTCAATAACTTCAAAGCCTTTTTCAGTCTTCCACTCTACAAAAGGTTCAAGCTGAGTTTCGAACATTGGGTCAGAAACAATTACATATTTTACAGGATATCTGGTAAGTTGATCTCGAGAACTATCTGTGTTATTGTTTAAGATCGAACTGGTAAAAACTGTTTCAAAATAATGTGAATAAGTTCGCTCTTTTTCATATTGAGTAGCAGCCAAATTTCCACCAACAAAATCTACTTCTACTGTAATATTGTTATAAACTCTTATCTTTCCTGCAACCGGATCATACTTAACTGGCTCCAGAATAAGTGCTACAATTCGCATTCCGCGCATACTTCCAATTTCTTCAAAATCAATCAGTTCTGCACTATTAAAGCCGATTCGCTCGTAAGATTCTGCATCATAACTAAATGGGATTGAAGCTGGATCTGCACTTTTAGAAACTGGTAACTGAGCAGGCATTAACTGATTATTAATACCGAAATCTGCCAGCAGATATTCTACTTCATTAAAGTCAGACACACTTGTTCTGATCTCGGCACCTAAAGGAACTGTGACCAATTTTCTTAGTACCGGTAATTTTGGCATGCCAATACGAGTGCTGTATGTACAGCCCGGAATTCCAATCTGATCAAATAATCCTTCATCTGTATTCACACTAAATGTATTAATTTCAGAAAGTTCATATCCAATACTTAGTCCATAATCTGAATTATTTTCTAATACAACATCTGTTCTATCCGCGCCCAGATTAATTGAAGGTGCTGCAAAGAGGCTTGCAACCATAATATACAACAAAATAATAATACTTTTTTTCATCTTAATTCTCCCCACTATATTAATTTCTTTTATAAAATGCAATAAAGAGACCAAAGTTTATTATACTGTCATTTTTTTTAACATCTGCAAATATTGCTTTATTTTATAGTTTAAATTCTATTTGACAAAAAAACGATTGGTCAGAATTTCAAGGCAAATCTGGAGGTTTTAATGGATAAAAGAGCTTTATTTGATAATATAAGAAAAGAAACTAATAGTGCTTTAACTAAGATTTTTGACAAAGTTGAAGAGGTCAGCAAAACATCGGCATTACGTTTAAAAATCAGTAGTTTGAAAGACCAGATAAAGAAATGTAAAAGAGAAATTGGCAATTTTGTGTATGTAAATAGAACTGAATTTGAGCAACATCAAGAGATCAATGATCAAATCATTAAGATCACTGAACTACAGAAAATGATCGAACAAAAGAAAAACCAGATTGAAGATCTGAAAGATAAAGAAATTAAAGTAGAAGAAAAAGAACTAGAAACTGAGAAAGTTGAATCTGATTCTTTTTCTATATAGCTAATTATCAACAACTTGTCTACTTTGTTTACAGGATAACAAAACATAAATGTCATTAACCAGATTAATGGGTATAGATTATGGTGAGAAACGGATAGGCATTGCTCTTAGCGATCCTCTTCAAATCATATCTCGTCCCTTTTCTATAGTTGCCAACAATGGTGAAGAAGCATTCACAAAAATCAATCAACTTGTAATAGATGAAAATGTATGTTTAATAATTTTAGGATTACCTTTGAATCTTGCCGGAGAAGATACAGACAAAACCAGAGAAGTAAGAGCTTTTTGCGAAAAATTGGAAATTGTCGTAAATGTTCCGATAAAATTCTGTGATGAACGATACAGCTCGGTTGAAGCAAAAACAGTACTTAAGCAGATGGGAATAAGCAGTAGAGACAACAAACTACATGTCGATAAAATTGCTGCTTCAATCATTTTAAAAGATTACATGGATAGTTCTCAATGAAGAACTTCCTGAAGTATTTTCTGCCCTTTATCATTGTAATTATATTAGTTGCTGCTTATTTTGCTTATCTTCTCTATGCTCCAAAAGAAATCAATGAAACGATTATTTCTATAGAACAGGGTGAAACAGCCAAATCTATTGCCAACAGACTTTACAACAAGAATCTGATCCGCAGCAAAGAAGCATTTTACCTATATATAAAAGCCACTGGCGCTCAAGGCCAGTTAAGTTTTGGAAAATATCTTTTAAAAGGTAGAATCCATATGCTGGATGTGATAAGTCTTATCAAGTCTGGCAAAGTATATTTACGTCGGGTTACGATTCCGGAAGGATTAACTGCCTGGAAAACCTGCCGCTTACTTGCCAGGAAAGATTTTGGTGAATACAATAAATTTCTCTCACTTTGCAAAGATTCTACTTTTGCAAAAAAGAATACAGGTTTCAATATTCCAAATCTGGAAGGATTTCTATATCCGGAAACCTACCACTTCCCAGATGATGCAAGTGAAGAATTTATCATTTCTCATATTGTGAAGGAATTCTTTAATCAAACTGCTGAATTAAATTTCGTACCAAATGAAAATCTGGACTTCTACGAAACAATAATCCTGGCTTCTATAGTAGAAAGAGAAGCAAAAATAAATGATGAAAAACCTACAATTGCCAGTGTTTATGTAAACAGATTGAAATACAATTACAAACTCCAGGCCGATCCAACAATTGCTTATTTTTTAGAATTACAAGGGAAAACCAGAAAGAAAATATATTATAAGGATTTAAAAATAAAATCTCCTTACAACACTTATTTAAACTATGGACTTCCTCCAACACCAATTTGCACCCCATCTGTAAGCTCAATAGCTGCAGTTTTAAATCCAGCGGAAACAGATTATTTCTTCTTTTTTGCCAATGGAACCGGCCGCCATGAATTTACCAGAACATATAAGCAGCACCTTAATAAACAAAACCTTTTAAAGGCAGCAAATGGAAAATAATTTATTACTTCATTTGGCGATCATTATTTTCTTTTCAAAGATTTTAGGAGCCATTTCCCGTAAAATAAAACAACCTCCGGTAATTGGTATGCTTTTGCTGGGAATTCTTCTGGGACCAACATTTTTACATTTCATCGAGCCAGATGAAATTATCAGTTGGATTGCTCAGATCGGGGTTTTATTTCTTTTATTTGAAGCAGGATTGGAAACAGATCTAAAGAGAATTAAAGAAGATTCGAAGCAAGCAATGTTACCTGCTGCCGGTGGAATTATTCTTCCATTTTCGTTAGGATTTGGACTGGTTTATTTTGTTACAAACAGCATATCGCAGGCATTGATTGCCGGGGTAATCTTTACAGCAACAAGTGTGAGTGTGAGTGTAATGACTCTGCTTGATCTGAATAAGCTGAAAGGACTGGAAGGACGCTGCATCGTTAATGCAGCTATCATTGATGATATAATTGGAATTTTACTACTTACATTTATATTTGGTTTAACTGGTTCCGGCTCAGATGGATCTACACTTACTTTATCTCTTGTGAAGATCGTCGTTTTCTTTGTTATATCTTTTGCTTTTGGCCTTTTTGTTCTGCAGCCTTTCTTTTTAAATTTAAAAAAGATCTTGTTAGACAATGTAGTTATATCGTTGGCTATATCAGTTGTACTTCTTTATTCGTGGTTTGCCGAAATGGCAGGATTAGCAGCCATCACAGGTGCGTATTTTGCTGGATTATTTTTAGGACAAACTCATCACAAACATGCCGTACAAACCGGTATAGCAAATATTGGAAAATCATTTTTCGTCGATGTGTTTTTTGTGAATATCGGCTTGGAATTTAACCTGTTCGATATTGAAGCTGAACCAATTTTCCTTTTTAGTTTTGTATTTTTGGCCGTATTAAGTAAAGCAATTGGTAGTGGATTTGGAGCCAGACTCACAAATTTCGATGCAGTTCGTTCATTTAGAATTGGAGCGGGAATGATGCCTCGAGGAGAAGTAGCATTAATTGTTGCCAATATGGCTTTGGCAAAAGGAATTATTTCTACAGATATACTTTCTGCTACTATTTTAATGGTGATAATTTCTGCTTTGATAACACCAATTGTTCTAAAGTATGGGTTCACCAAATTAGGTAAAAAAAGTTTTGGGAATTAATTTAATATGAATGACATAATAATTATTTTTATGGATTTGAAAGGAAGGAGATCTTAAATGTGGAAAAAAATCATTGATAAAAATCTGATTGTAATCGATCCTCCGATAAAAAACAAACAAGAATTATTTGAAGGCATGGTAAATCATGCTTACAATCATGACTATATAATAAATGAGAAGAAATTTCTGGATGCTCTTATGGAGCGAGAAGATATGGCAAATACCGAATTGATACCGGGAATTGCACTTCCTCATGCCAGAACCAGTGCTACGGAAAAATTGTTTCTGAGTATAATTATAATAAAAAACGGAATTGATTATGATAATCCTGATCTTGGACCAGTAAAGATAATCTTTTTCTTTGGCTGTGATAATAATTCCAATAAAGAATATTTACAACTTTTAGCAAAATCAAATAGACTTTTAAAAACAGCAGGATTTCATTCTCGATTATTAGCCTGCAACACGGTAGATGATGTACTGGCACTTATGGATGAATACGATGATGATGTTTCTTCTGATGAACATAATCATTATTTAATGATCGTAACTTTAGGTAATCCCGACAGAAATGGAGATGTGATGAATGCACTTGTAGAATTAGGAATCACGAATGCTTCGATAGTGGAAGCAGACTCCATGGCTAAAACACTGGCATATGAAATGCCGGTTTTTGCTGGTCTTAGTTATATGGCTCACGGCAAATCAAAGCGTTCCAGCCTGATAATGGCACACATAGAAGCAAAAGATACAGCATCTAAACTTGCAGAGATACTCAAAGAAAATGGCATTGATCTTTCTGTTTCTGGAAATGGATTTATCCAAACAATCAAAGTAGAAGAAGTAATCGGTAATTTTGAAGAAGAAATAGAATTATAAATATTTATTTTATTTCTAATATTATATATACTTTAAATAAGCTTTACATCCAATTGATACTGTAGAGAAAAAACATTTTGCTTGACGATGAAATTTCCGAAAGTGATTTCTTGTCGCAGGAGTCTTTATGAAGACGATATTTGTTATATTGATAGCCGTATTTAGTTGCTTAATCTGGGCATCTGAATTCACAATTCATTTGAGTTGGGATGAATTTGAAGGTGAATGTAACGGCTTTATGAGCGGCAGTATTGGCAAAGAGCATGGCTTTGTAAGTGGTGGTGGTAGCAACGAAGTTTTAGACGGCAAATTGGTATCGGTTGGTGAAGGAATGTCGATGGATGCTAACCAAGTTTTCAAGATCAATTCTGATGATGGATATTTTACTTTCTGGATAAAGGATAAATTTGCTGATGACGATATGAATAACGATCCAAGCCTTATTGCACGAGCCAAACCAATGATATCTGTATACCAAGGCAGCAATTTGATAGATTTGATTAAGATTCCTGCTGGAAGTGGACTGGCTTGCAAGGTATTTACATTGGATGCTGATAGCGGAGAACTTGATACAGAGATCCGTTATTTCCCAAAATCTAGAATCGTAGTAGGTAGAGCTGTACATGCTGTTACTGGCGATCCACTGGCAGATGTAAAAGTTTTAGCTATCGATTATATGAAAGACAGCCAGATGACTGTTACCGATGAATCAGGAATATTTGTTTTTCCAGTTGAAATTGGCCAATATATGATCAAGCTGAGCAAAGAAGGTTTTATTGGAACTACAGCTAATATAAGAATGGGGGCCGATGAAACTCCACGTGAAGTAATTGCTGCTTTATCTCCAGAGATTAAAGAGTTTCGAATTGTGCTTACCTGGGGAAGCCGTCCCAGAGATCTAGATGCTCATCTAAGTGGTCCCGATCCGGATGGTGGAGATTTTCATATCTGGTATAGGATTAAATATCCAATTGGTGGAAAAGACTTTCTGGATAGAGATGATACAGATAAATACGGACCAGAAACTATAACAATATATAAACCGGCTGTTGGAAATTATTATTATTCGGTTTATGATTATACCAATAAAAGCAAAAAACGCAGCAAACACCTTTCTCGAAGCAATGCTACAGTAAAAGTATATGGTCAAAATAAATTACAGGCATCTTTTGAAGTTCCGGCAGATATGAAAGGCAATTGCTGGCATGTATTTGAAATCAACGAAAGTCATGAGATTGTTCCAATTAATATCGTGGATTTCGTAAAAAAAGAAAATGATATACAATAGGAGGAGGTAATATGAAAGTAATGAAGATTGTCGCATTAATGCTGGTTGCATTATTCGTAATCACTGCTTGTGGCGGTGGTGGTGGACCCAAAGGACCGAAAAAAGTTTATGCTCCCGATTGGTGGCAAGAGCAAACCAGCCCGGATTATGTACAGACTTATGGAATGGGAACAAAAGTTTCTGAAACTGTTTCTTACGATGCTGCTTATTCCAATGCAATGTTGGCTGCAGCCCAGTATGTAGAAGCTTATGTAAAAGGTATGGTAAAAAATTACGAAGAAGAAGCCGGTGTAGAAGATCCACAAGTTCTGGCACTCACAAGTAAAGTAGTAAAAACAGTTTCTAGTGCGAAGTTCAGTAATGTAATGGTTACTAAACAAGAGACTATTGTTACCGAAAATAATAGGTACAAGACCTTTGTTCGAGTTAGTGTTCCTAAAGAATCCGTTAACAAAAACCTTGTTAACCAGATCAAAAACGAAGAAGCTCTTTACAATCAGTTCAAAGCTTCTCAAGCTTTTGACGAGTTAGAAGGTGAAGTAAAGAAATACGATTAATTTATTGCATTAATGCATGTATTAGAGCCCGGCTAGTTGTCGGGCTTTTTTATTAAGTGTTGCTTTCCAGCTTCTCTCTATCTATAAATTCGTAAAATTGGGGAGCACTTATTCTAGAAACGTTACCTTTCGGAATATCAATAATTTTTAGTTTATTATAATATCCATAAAGTTCATATTCTATTATGTCTTCAGCAATAATATTACTGCTGGCTTTAGCGGTTTTGCCATTAATTTTTATCAGGTTCTTATCCGCAGCTTTCTTGGCAATGCTGCGGGTTTTTATCAGGCAAAGTTTATTCAGGAGTTGATCTACTCTCATATCTATCTCCAATACTTATTTAATTTTAATTTTCATGAACATTTTTTTTTGCTTTAGGCCTGAATAACTGAATAGTGCAATCCCAGAAAAATTTCTACCTTCAACTATTTTCAATTTCTCATTTATATCTTTAGCTGAATAATCATCAGTACTATTCCAGGCACGTAAGCCAACAATAATTTTATCTGAAAGATCATAATTCTCTACATAAGTCAGGTTTTCTTCCAGCTTTTCGTTAGATTTTGTATAAGCCATCAAATACACTTTGTCCAAAGAACCATCTTTCAACCATTGCGGCCAATTTTGTAGATATCTTCCCAAAGCATCATCTGGATTGGAAAAGACAGCCGCTGTAACCTGCAGCTCTGGTTTTAGTTTTTTTGCTTCTTCGTTTACTCTTTTCACAAATCTTGATACTTGATCTATTTTCCAATTTTGCCAACTCTCAGCATCCTGAAATTTAACTTCTTTCTGGAAAGCTTCCATTGCCGATTCATTGAATCCAAAATGAGATTCCGGATAACGAATATAATCGAAATGAAAACCATCGATATCATAATTTGAAACGATATCCAAAATTACATTCAAATTGTAATCTTGCACTGCTGGAATACCAGGATCTAGAAAGGAACCGACATCATCTTTGGGTTTCATCGGTTGTTTCGAAAAATCGGATGTTACCCACTCTGGATGAGTAAAATAAACATGCGTTGAATCCAATCTGGTCAGATCATGTCCGGTTATCACAAATGTCGGGAACCAGGCATGTACTTCCAGATTTTGAATTTTTGCTTTGAGAATAATGTATTCCAAGGGATCGAAGAGAGAATCGGAAATCGCATGATAACGCTTTTCTGGATTTTGATAAGTGCTGTCCTGTAGATTTGGACAATATGCTGCATCTCCGCGATAACGAACCTGAACTAGAAGCTGGTTAAGGTTTTTGCCTTTCAATTCATCCATCATTGCATCAACTTTTTCTGCTGAAGTGATTTCCCAGATCGGCACCCAGAGAGCACGAACGTTAGCTCTTAAATTTGAAAATAAGATGATATATACTAATAGAATTATACTTTTCATTACTAATTTTTTGCTATGCTGAGTATCTCGAAAAGAGTCGGCTTGATCTTGATCAAACGGTCTCATTTCTTACATATCTCTATAATAGAGATGTATCGATGCATAGACAATCCTTTTTTAACATCGCTACACCCTTCGACAAGCTCAGGATGACGGGAAATTTTATTATGGATTTCAATTCTCAATTTCCATAATTTCAGTTTTCAATTTTCCATCTGAAAGAACAACTTCCAGTTTATCACCTTTCTTCACATTTTCGATGGAATGTAACAATTTTTTATTTTGGATAATAAAACTATAACCTCTTTTCAAAGCTGCTTGTGGTGAAAGCTCTCGCAATTCATTGCTTAAAATATCAAGGTTACTCCTTGAACTAACAATCTTCTTGTTAACGTTATAGCTCATTTTTAGAACTGCATTATTCAAGCGGGAATGCATATTTTCCAGAATCTTCTGCGGATGATGAGCATTGATCGTACTTTCCAGTTCCTGCAGTTCCATTTTACGAGAAAAGAAATATTCTTGTGTTGCATATTTCATACTGTTCAGATAACCATTAATCTGCCCTTGTATATCCAATCGATCCGGTACTGCCAATTCAGCAGCAGCCGACGGGGTTGGTGCTAGTAGATCAGCTACAAAATCGGAGATCGTAAAATCTATTTCGTGCCCCACGGCAGAGATTATGGGGATTTTCGATGCAAAAATAGTGCGAGCCAGTTCTTCATCGTTAAAGCAGAAAAGATCTTCCTGAGAACCTCCACCACGTCCAATAATGATAAGATCAACAGAAAATTCTTGGTTAAAATAATCTATTCCTTTAATAATCTGTGGTGGCGCTGCATCACCTTGAACTGTTGCTGGGAAAAGATAGATATTAACTGGATATCTGCGGGAAAGTACATTGCGAATATCTTGAATGGCAGCACCAGTTGCTGATGTTACAACTCCAATTGATTCTGGAAATTCAGGTAATTCTTTCTTATGCTCTGCATCAAATAATCCTTCATGCTCCAGCTTCTCTTTCAATGCTTCGAATTTTAGCTGCAATTCACCAATGCCGGATGGCATCATTCGGGTAATGTTCAACTGATAACTACCACCCTTTTCATAAACCGAGATCTTTCCTGAACAAACAACTTTATCACCGTTCTTTGGTTTAAAATTCAGATAAAGATTATGAGATTTAAAAAATACACATCGCAAAGTACTTTTCTCATCTTTCAAGGAAAAATACATATGACCTGAGCTGTGAATTGTGAAATTAGAAACTTCCCCTTCCACAAACATTCCAGGAATATTTGATTCGACCACATTTCTTATATGTCGATTAATCTCGGTAATCGTAAAAATATCTGGTTTAGTTTCAGGCATATTTTTCAATCTTCAATTCTAAAAGTTTTATCCATTTACACTTCCCCATCATTTGACAGGCTCAGGATGACACAAGCGGAGGAAGCTACACTTTTTTATATTCAATTTCAAAGTTTTCCCACTGGAGACATATAAACACTGTATTCATCTACTCCATCAACACCAATTAAGTCATCTGTTTTCTTCTGATCGTAAGCCGCAATTGCACAGGTTCCAGCACCTATCCCCTCACAAGCAAGATAAAGATTCTGACAAATGTGACCTGCATCCAATAGAGCTGATTTGTGCGTTGCGACGTGATATCTCCATTCCGAGCGATAAGGAATAATGCTCCAGATGAAAACAACTGCACATTTTCCAGCAAATTGCTGATCTAAAGCTGCTTCTGTCATCTTCTTCTTCTGATCTTTAATATCACCAAGAAAAGCAAGTTTATGCTCGATTCCCAAATACCGATAAAGTCCCGGCTTCAAATTCTCTACATTATGAACGACTAAATATGTTTCGAACGGATGTCTTGCGCCAGCAGATGGAACAGTTCTTAAACTTGCATAATCTCTTCCTTCACGCTGAATAACTTCCTTCACACCCTGAGTTGCCCATAAAAGAAAGGAAAATTCTTCCAAAGTTAGAGCTTCATCTGTAAAGACTCTATGACTGCGACGATTAAGAATATTTGCCTTCAAATTATCATTTTGGATCTTAATTTTTTCGTAAGGGATCAAATCTATTAAATCAATTTTATCATCAACTGGTTTTTGTAATGCTGGTTCCGGCAAATTTTTCATTTGATCTGTTTTGAAGTTTTCAAATGCAGTATAATTCGCCTTCATGAAATCACGTTTTTTATTAATTACATCCATTTCTTCCTCCAATTTTCCTAAAATGAACATTTACAAAGATGTCATTTTGTCAAGGATTGAGCCAAAAATTAAGATAAGCTATAATGTGAAACTTTTAATTTGAAGCTTGACTGCATTCTTGCGAAAATAACTTTTAACAAAGTGTTAAAAGTTTAAGGAGATTTTATGAAGAAATATATATTTTTATATCTTATTTTTAATAGTTTCATTTCTGCTCATTCTCAAATTATAGATTTGTCTATTTGGAATAATATCCGTAATAGTGCTTACACGATAGATGATTCTATGCACATCCGCTGTGAAACGATCGAGCTGCCAAATATAGAAACAGAACTATTTTATTTTGATGGCGACCAATGGCAATGCTCCAATATGGAATTATATAATGGCTTAACTTATGAAGGAGTTATTCCTGAGCTTTATGGTGGAGCTCAAACCTGCCGTTTCCGCACGGAAGCAGATACATTGGTTGGTATGATGCCTGCTTTAATATTAGATGATAATTTTCCTCCTGAACCTGAAGAGCTAAGTTTCGTAGCAGATGATGTAATTGGAGATAATCTTGATCCTGTTAATACAAACCTGGATATAACTGGCAATTATTTTGGTTATTCAGATTCAAGATTTTACAGTGCTATCACAAGTGATTCAGGCACATATCCTCTAAATAGTGGTGGTTTAATCCCATCATCATTCTATTTCTATATCACTCTTATCATCAATCCGGAAAGTGTGTTACTGGATTCTGCCGGATATGCAATGGTTTACGGAAATATACCGATTCTCTTACCCCAGGGATTATACCGAATTAATGGAACTGAAATTAGTTTGGAAACACTACAGCTGATCGGCGATCTGGAAGCTCAAGTTGTAGATAACACTCTGATCATGGCCTGCGATCTGGAAACACTGGTTAACGATGAATATTTTGGAGATTGGCCCAGTATTACTAATTCGCTCATCGTAGAAATGGCAACAGCTACTTTTTCACTTCCCGATGTTTTTCTTCTAACCGATTATGCTAAATTTTCTCTGCAATTTATAGATCAATATGTTATCGAACCTTTTACAAATGTATTGCCTGAATTAAGTGACTGCCTGGCTGTCGATGATGGAATATCTTCTACATTCAACTGCACTTATTTTGATGAAAACAGAAATTTCCCGCTTGTTGCTGAGGTAGAAGTTGAAGGAACTTACTACGAATTATTATCTATATTATTAGATTATTCAGAACCAGTTGGTTTTTTCACAGAAATTCCTGTTTCGGGTTGGCAGGAAGCGACATTCCGTTTTAGTGATAATGGCTATGAATTTGTTGAAGAAACCATTCAGAATGGAACTGGAATTACCAATAACCATTTGCCAATAAACGGTATCCTGCTTTCCAACTACCCTAATCCTTTCAATCCATCTACGACAATTAGTTTTAGTAGCGAACAAATCGATCAATTTGAATTAGAAATTTACAATTTAAAAGGCCAGAATATTAAAAACCTTTCCCAGAACTTGTGTCATACTGAGCCTGTCAAAGTACGAGGGACAATGAGTGTTGTTTGGGATGGGACAAATGACAACAACAAACCTGTTTCCTCAGGAATTTATTTCTATAAATTGAAAACAGGAAAAACAGAAATAACGAAGAAGATGCTCTTGATGAAATAGATACTTCCAAACACACATTTACCTCAATTTATTTTTCCTTCATTCACACTATTAATTTCTTGCAAACATTACTAAAAAAAATTTGTTTGAATCTCAATAATGTGTTCAACAATCAAGATACAGTCAGTATGTAATTAGCTGAAAGTTGAAACACGAAAATTAGGAAGGAGAGTTTATGAAGGATCTTAGCAGCAAAAACATTATTATGGGTTTGCAGCACACATTTGTAATGTTTGGTGCAACTGTATTGGTTCCACTCATCACTGGTTTAGACATTGGTGTAACACTTTTTGCAGCAGGTATTGGAACATTGCTATTTCACTTTCTCACCAAGTTTCAGGTACCTGTTTTTCTAGGTTCATCTTTTGCATTCATTCCGGGAATCATCGCTGTTTCCACAGCAGAGGGCGGTTCATTACCAGAGGCGCTTGGTGGAATTTTTATCGCAGGTTTATTGTACATAGTTGTTGCTTTTATTTTCAAATTCGTAAATACTGAAATTCTTCACAAAATACTTCCTCCATTTGTTACCGGTCCGATAATAGTTCTTATTGGTCTTATCCTGGCACCCGTTGCCATTAAAAATGCTAACGGAACTTTTGCTCCGGATATTGTAGAAAAAATTGGAGTTAATGGTTGTTGGGGAATTGCACTTTTCACTTTTGCAGTGGCTATTTTTGTTAAAATTTACTTCGAAAAGATCGGCATGAAATTCATTTCAATGCTGCCAGTGCTTCTCTCTCTTGTACTCGGATATATTCTGGCTATAATAGTAGGAATTGTAAATTTTACTGCAATCACAGAAGCTGCCTGGTTTGGGCTTCCAAACTTCTCGCTACCGGTTTTCTCAACTCGTTCAATTTCGATAATTGTTCCCATTGCAATTGTTACAATTGTTGAACATTTTGGTGATGTCCTGGCGATTGGGAATGTAGTTGGTAAAGATTTCATCAAAAAACCTGGAATTCACAGAACTCTGCTGGGTGATGGAATTGCCACATCTCTTTCTGCTCTTATCGGTGGTCCTGCCAATACAACGTACAGCGAAAATACCGGAGCCGTAGCTTTAACCGGAGTTTACAATCCGCTCATCATGAGAATCGCTGCAGTATTTGCAATTGTTCTTTCTGTTGTACCAAAATTCACCTCTATTATTTCTACAATTCCCGGTCCTGTTATTGGCGGAATTTCTATCCTTTTGTTTGGAATGATCTCATCGATCGGTATTAAAAACATGGTAGATCACAAAGTAGATTTCACTAATCCTAAGATCTTAATGATCAGTGCTGCTATGCTTGTTCTGGGATTGGGAGGAGCTGAATTCGCTTTTGGTAAAATCCAGCTAAGCGGACTTGGCCTGGCTGCTATTGTAGGTATTCTTTTAAATCTGATCTTGAATTTTAATGAAATAAAGAAAAAATAACTTTTAATAAAACAAAAAAAGCCTTTCGGAATATCTTCCGAAAGGCTTTTACTCATTCCACTTCAGCAATTCAGAATCTATTCCTCTACTTTATCTTCTCCATGGAAGTGTTCGCGAATAAATTCCGGTTTGGGGTGGCACAACTTCTTGTGATGCTCTTTGTGTACTTTATAATGGGAGCTGAACAAGATTTTGAACAGCACTAAAAGCATAACTCCCTGCCAATAAGAAATCGGAGTTGAGCCGAAGATGGGTGTAATAGTAGCGTTCCAAAGTAATTGAATAACCCAGCCGATCAGGAAAGCAATACCAATTCCTAAAAGTATGAATAATGGTATAAATTTTTTGTGTTTACTTTTCATTTTATCCTCCAATAAATATTATTATTTTTATATTTTAAATTCCGGTACAATTCTGAATTTTTGTCCGGTTAATAGATCCCGTAAAACTAAAAACAATCCTGCAAAAGGCAGCCAGCTCAAGTTTTCCAATATATCAGTTTCCTCATCTTTATTTAATTCTTGAGCCGCATAAAGCAGAACATCGATCTCCAGATTTTCCGGAGCTGAGATTAATCCTTTTTTAAGTACCTGATCTTTAAGCATAATTCACCTCTTCTGTCTTATCCAACTCATCTTTCAGGATCTTTCTTAAAAAATGAATTGCATATCGATAACGTGAAGCAATCGTATCTTTACTTTTTTCTTTTAATTTTCCAATTTCCTCAAATGTCATTTTTGCAAAAATATGCAAATGCAGCACATCATAAAATAGTGGCTTTTCTTTTGCTAATTTTTCTAATGATTCTTGCAATGATTCTTCACTTATAAGATCATCCTGTTCATCATTTTCATCAGGAATCTCAAATTCATTGCTAAATGAAATAATTTTTGTATTTCTACCAAGATTTCGAACTAAGTTCATAGCTATTTGAAATAAATATGATTTAGGATTTTCAATTTTCTTCTTTTTTGCAGCATCGATAAACTTGATAAAAGTTTCCTGAAAGAGATCATTAGCTTCATCTCTGCATCTATTAAAAAGAAATGTAAACAGAATATCCTTGTACCTTTCATAAAACAAATGGAAGGCATCCAGGTTTCCACCTTTATATTCTTCAATCAATTCCGCATCAGACCACTTCATTTTTTCCTCTCAGTTAATAAGACACAAAAAGGTTAAAATTTGTCTAAATTTTTTTTTGAATTCCAAATTCTTGACATCCAAATTCCATTAACACAAATAACATCATGGCAAAAATAGTTTATAGTTTATCAGGAGAGGGATCGGGTCATTCTTCTCGTTCTCGTGAAATGATCTCACATCTACTGAAGATGGGACATATAGTAAAAGTAGCCAGTTATGATCGTGGTTACCGTAACTTGAAAGATAATTTTGATGTATTGGAAATCGAAGGATTTTCAATTGTAAGTGAAGACAATAAAGTATCGGTAGGAAAAACTTTTGTTCAGAATTTTACCTCAATTTTCGATCGTTACGAATCCATCAATGAGCTAAAGAAAAAGTATTTTAAAGAATTCCAACCAGACTGTGTGATCACCGATTTTGAGCCGATGGCAGCATATTTGGCTAATGAACTGGATGTTCCATTGATGACGATAGACAATCAACATCGAATGCGTTATATGGATTTTCCTTGTCCCTTGGAATGGAAAGCTGATGCATTGTTCATCGAAAACTTGATCAGAGTGATGATCCCACGTCCTTGCGTTTCTTTTGTGACTACATTTTATTTTGGTAAAAAGAGCAATGATCGAACCTATTTGTTTCCTCCGATTCTCAGGCAATCGGTCTTGAACACAAAACCATCAAATGGAGATTACATCCTGGTTTATGCTACCAGTGAATTCAATACCCTCATTGATTACATCAAAACCTACAAACGTGAGAACTTCGTGGTATATGGCTTAAATGTAGATAAAGTTGAAGGAAATCTAATTTACAAATCTTTCAGTCGAGAAGGATTTCTAGATGATCTGGCAGGATGTAGAGCTGTAATTGCCACTGCTGGTTTCACATTAATGACAGAATCTTTTTATTTAGGAAAGCCTGTTTTAGCACTACCCATGAAAGGACAGTTTGAGCAGGTTTTAAATGGTTTGATGCTGAATGAGCTGCAATATGGTAGAAGTTCATTGGAATTGAAGAGAGAAGATATTTCTGCTTTCCTTTATGATATTCCTGAATATACAGAAAACCTGAATAGCTATGAACGAAAAGGTAATGACGCGATTAAGGAAATGCTGGATCTGATGCTGGCCAATGATTGCCAGGTTTTGAAGAGTTTTAATGAAAAACGCAGAACGATATTTCATGTTGAGGAGAAGTGACGTCACACTTATATGTCACCCTGAGTTCATCGAAGGGTATGGCATAGCTCAAAGTGTGTTGCAATATGCTTCGACTGGCTCAGCATGACAGGGAATAGAATACATTATGAAGGATTATTGGGTATACATTCTTAAATGTTCTGATAATTCATACTATACTGGGAGTACATCAAACATAGATAAAAGGCTTAGTGAACATCACCTTGGATTTATAAAAGGGTACACAAAAAGTAAAAGACCCTTAAAATTAGTCTTTTCAGAACATTTTGGTAATCCAAGAGATGCTGTTTCTGCTGAAAGGCAGATCAAAGGGTGGTCAAGAGCTAAAATAGAAGCATTGATAAATTCTGATTTTGATTTGTTAATTGAGTTATCAAAAAAGAAAAAGTCACCCTGAGTCTATCGAAGGGTTTGGCATAGCTCGAAATGAGCTGCAATATGCTTCGACGGGCTTAGCATGACATAAGTAGATTTTAGGAGAAAATTATGCGAAGAAAAGATAGAGAAATTAAAGATAAAGAATTAATGTTTGATATCATCAACCGAGCTGATGAATGCTGTCTTGCCATGAGCTTGAATGACCAACCTTATGTGATACCAGTAAGTTATGGTTTCACAGATAAAGCCATTTATATCCATTGTGCTTTGGAAGGTAAAAAACTTGATATTATTAAACAAAATCCAAAAGTGTGTCTAACTTTTTACATAGATATGGATATCGATATGACAGGTCCGGCCAACACATGGACTGCCTACTATCAAAGCGTTGTAGTCTTCGGTAATGCAGAATTAATCGAAGATCTAAAAGAGCGGCAGAAAGGAATGAATGTATTTCTGACACATTACGCTGGTAAAGGTATGGATTTTGAAGACAAACATTTGGCAAAAGTGATGGTCATCAAAGTTACAATTAACGAAATGACCGGAAAAAGCCATTTAGCAAAAACTTAGTAAATTGCTAGTGTTAACAATCAAAAATTGTACACTCACCAATGCAATATTTTCTTGCCTAGATGAAGTTCATTTTGATTCTTGACTCAAATTAAAAAAACAGGATAAGTATAGTGCGAAATATAGTTATAATATTAATAATCGGTTTAATAGCTTTTGGTTGTATAAAAGAAGAAACTAAACATGCCGATATCTCATTCAATGTAGATGAGACTTTATTATCTTCCAATATTACATTTCCCGAAGTAAATTTAAGTTTCAATCCTCCATCAAATTGGGAAGAAATAGATCAGGAAATGTTAAGTATCGTCCAAAGCAAAGTAATTGAAAATCAAGATTCAATCGTATTTAATCCCTTACCTATAAAGATCTTCATGGATATGGAAAGTTCATGTACTTGTTTTGTTTCTACTTTTAAAAGTTCACTTATGGCTAAAGATGTAATAGAAAATTACTTAAATGATTTCAGATTAGTTAACAATGAAATCGAGTTGAACGAAGGATCATTTTCACATAATGGAATTGATTTTCATCAAATTGTTTTCAACAAAGAAGATTTCACATCAATTAAGCTGATTGCAAATACTATAGATCAAAAAGTGTTTATAATAGAATATGTAGTTCCTACACAATATTATGAAAAAGAATTGAGATCAATTGAATCATCAATTGGTACAATAAAAAAAATAAAATAAAGGAGAAAGTATGAAAAAACTCGTTTCATTAATTATGCTTGTCGCTATTATCGCTTTAGTTGGATGTTCTGCGAATATCCACAAAGTTGGTAAAGGTGCTCAAGGCAACGAAGTTATGGAAGCACGCCAATGGTATGTTTTATACGGTCTTATTCCATTGAATGAAGTTGATACAAATCAAATGGCTGGCGATGTTGTAGATTATGAGATTAAAACAGAGCAAAGTCCGTTGGATATCATCATAAGCATGTTCACCAGTGCTATTACTGTTCATTCCAGAACTGTTACAGTAACAAAATAAATACAAAATGTAATTATTTTTTAGGCTCTCCTAGCTGGGGGAGCCTTTTTTAATATAATGAAACGTTCCGGTGCCAGCATAATTTTCGTTAACGACCTAAATCAGGTACTGCTCTTTTTGCGAGATGATAAACCAGGTCTGCCCTACCGCAATATGTGGGATGTATTGGGTGGACACGTCGATCCTGGAGAAACTCCCGAAGAATGTATCGTCCGCGAAATGAAAGAAGAGATTGATCTAGATTTGAAAGATTTTCAGCTTTTTTGCTGCAAAGAATTTGATGATCGAATTGAATATTCATATTGGAAAAAAGCCAACTTGAAAATTGAAGAAATCAATTTGATGGAAGGACAGTGTTTAAAATGGTTCACCCGAAGGGAAACAGCAGAAACAGATCTTGCTTATGGTTTTAACGAGATCGTTGAGATCTTTTATAATAACATCTCAATAAAATAGTTTAGATTTACAATTAAATAACATTCAAACATATCTGATATTTCTAACAGGAATAAAAATATTAAATATACCGCAGTATTTCATTTTAATCGATGTCTTAACTGTTAATAAATGGAATATGGAGAAGTAAGATGAAGATTTTTAATGGATTACTAATAATACTAGCAGCATTTACGAGCGGATTAATACGCACAGGGATTTTACGACATTAACACAATAAACACAGTTGAAATAACCTTTGAGGAAGCTAACTGGGATGAAATCCTGGATAATTATTATGCAGCCGGAGATGAAGAACGTCTAGTTGGAGACGCAATTGTTAATGGAATTCAATTTGAGGATGTTGGAGTGCGATACAAAGGCAATAGTTCCTACTCTCCTCAGAACGCAAAAAATCCTCTCAACATCAAGCTAGATCATATTATTGATGATCAAACTTATGAAGGCTATGGCACTCTTAAGCTAGCCAATGGCTTTAAAGATCCGTCTTTCGTGCGGGAAACTTTAAGCTATGAAATTGCACGAAATTATATGCCAGCAAGTTTAGCTAATTACTGCCAAGTTTATATTAATAATGAATATATGGGACTTTACACCAGCGTACAATCTGTAGATAAATTTTTCAAGAACACTCACTTCCAAACTAATAACGATATCCGATTTAAGGGTGAATTAATGCAATCAGGACCTCCTCAGTCAGTTGTGATATGGGATTATTTGGGAACTGATCCTACCAATTATGTAGATTATTACGAATTAAAATCTGATACTGGTTGGGATGAATTGATAGAGTTTTTAGATGTTTTCAACAATAATCCAAGTGAAATGGAAAGCTATCTGAATGTGGATAATCATTTATGGATGCTAGCTTTTGATAACCTGATGGTTAACCTGGATGCGCCAGTAAATTATGCGCACAATTACTATTTATTTCAAGATGGAGCTGGACTCTTTAATCCTATTTTGTGGGATCTGAATGAGAATTTTGGAGTCTTTTCCATGTTGATTGGAGGACAACCTCTTAATACCTATCAAATGCAGACTCTAGATCCTCTACTAAATATTAATGATCCCGATTATCCCATTATTGGTAACGTACTTAATATAGATAAATATCAGAAAAAGTATCTTGCTCATATGAGGACGATAATAGAAGAGATATTCCAAACTGGTTGGTACGAAACTAGAGCTTATGAACTACAGGATATTATTGATGAAACGTATCAAAGTGATCCAAATACTTTTTACACCTACAGTCAATTTCTGCAAAATGTAAATACTACAATTACTGGAGGTGGCCCTGGCAATTCGATAATAGGCATTACGGAATTGATGGAAACCAGATATGATTGGCTATTGAGTAACGATCTGTTTCAAGGCATAATTCCAGAAATATCTGATCCTGCTTACACTCCTCAAAATGTTGAACCAGCTACAGAGGTTTGGTTCACTCTGAATGGCACAAATTCAGATAACATCTGGTTAAATTACAGACTTAGTCATTCCTCTAAATTTGAAGAAATTGAAATGCTTGATGATGGAAATCATAATGATGGATCTGCTGGTGATGGTGTATATGGAATCTCTGTAATTGCCGGTAATGGTGATATTGAATATTATTTTTATGTTCAAGGCAGCGATCATGGTAGTTTCCTTCCTACCAGAGCAGCTCATGAATTCTATGAAATTGATGTTATCACTGGAAGTGGAAATCTCGTGATCAATGAGATAAATTATAATTCAGTAGATGATTTTAATCCTGAAGATTGGGTGGAACTTTATAACCCGGGATCAGAAGATTTGAATATTTCGAACTGGGAATTTAAAGATGAAGATGATAGCCATATCTTTGTTATTCCAGAAAATTCAATTCTTGGTGCTGGCGAATATTTTGTATTAAGTAATGACTTGGAAGCTTTCAGCGCTCTTTTCCCTGCTGTCTCAAATGTTATCGGAGATCTTGGCTTTGGTCTTAGTGGAAGTGGTGAATTGATCCGAATTTTTGATACCGAAGGACTTCTGATAGATTTTGTAGAATATGGTGATGATGCTCCTTGGCCGGAAGAAGCTGATGGCAATGGAGCAAGTATGGAACTTATCGATCCGACCTATGACAATAATCTAGCTGAAAGCTGGGAAGCTTCGCTCGAGCATGGAACTCCAGGCGGCAAAAATGATGCAGCCACATCTGCTGAAGATGACGAAATTCAAACAGCTCAAATACAATTATCTAATTATCCAAATCCATTCAATCCTTCTACAACGATCAGCTTTAACCTCACAGCAGAAGAGAGTGATGACGTTGAGTTGATTATTTATAATATCAAAGGACAGCAAATCCGCAAATTTACAATATTCAGTTCTCAATCTTCAATAGTCTGGGATGGCACAGACAAGACAAACAAACCTGTCTCATCTGGGATTTATTTCTATAAATTGCAGGCTGGAAAGTATCAAGAAACTAAAAAAATGATCTTAATGAAATAATCTAAAAAAACCAGGTAATATTAAAGAGCGAGTATCTATTGTACTCGCTTTTTGCTTTACACTATTTTTCTTCATTTTAATTCTGCAGAGGGAGTTTTAATGAAGTATATTTCAATAATCTTAATAATAAGTTTTTCGTTTTTATCAGCAACTTCGATCTATGATATCCAATATACAATAGTTCCTGCTGGTGGTACTTATCCTTCTTTATATGAAGGACAAATTGTAACCACCGGTGGTATAGTAACCGGTATTGATTATAGTGGTGGCAGTTTTTTTATTTCATCTTCATCCGGTGGTTCATGGAGCGGAGTTTATGTTTATGATGATGAACAAAACGTGGCAATTGGGGACAGCGTAATTATCGAAGCAGAAGTTTATGAATATTACGGTTTTACTGAATTGAGCAACCTTAATTATTGTGACATTGTCAGTTCTGGAAATCCAATACCAGATCCAGTTATAGCTTCCACAAATGAAATATTCACACAGGAAGAATATGAAAGCGTATTAGTTCAGGTTAATGATGTTATCGTAACTCAAGCTTACGACGATTGGAGCGAATGGCATATTTCAGATGGAAATGGGAGCTGTATTGTAAGCACAGGATTTGTGAATTTTGAAGAGCAGGAAATTCCCATAATTTTGAGTTATCCTTTTTTAGCTATATCTGGTATAGTATCTTTTGGCTGGGATGATTTCCGTTTAAATCCACGTAGTATTGATGATCTGTATTCTGCTGAAAGTAGTTATATTATCTCAATTTCAGATCAATATATTTTTTCTCCAGAGGAATTTGAAATCTCCCTTTATTTAACAAGTTTTGGTGAAAATCAGCAGGTTCAATCCTATCAATTTGATCTTGCATATGACCAGGGATCTATGGAATATACAGGTTATAACCTTAATGGCACTTTATCTTCTGGAGGTTCAATTACAGTAGGTCAACCTGCAACAGGTACGATTTCTGTTACATTTACAGGTGAGTTCTCATTTAATCAAACTCAGACTATACTAAGACTTAATTTCGCTGGTGTAGGAAGTGGAACTGCTGAACTAAATTTTACTACTTTCAGCATTGATGATATTGATATTGATTATTTTTCGATTGGCGAAATAATTCTGCAATTAGTTAATTCTCCCATTGGTGATACACTTACAGTAATCCAGCGACCAATTTCCAACATTCCTACTATCGCTACTCCTGGTGAGGAACTTTCCATCGTTTGTTTAGCAGAACCTGCTACAATAGGTTGGAATGCAGTCCTGCAACATAAAGAAAAAGTAGTTCCTCTTAATATTACAAACTACGTTTACAATAATGACTTGGAAAGGTGGCAACTAACAGCTGACGTTCCCACACCTGATATTTACGAACTGTATGATCTGGTAGTTAGTGCCAATAATATCGAAACTGATACCACTAAAAATGCTGTAAAATTGATCCCTGAATTCAAGGAAAATTATTATTTTGTTCATATCACCGACTCCCATCTCCCAACTCATATTTTCTATCCCGATCCGCAGTCTCTTATCGATACAACTGAAGTTAATGATTTTCGAGAAGTTATTAATGATATTAACTTATTAAATCCAGAATTTGTACTGTTTACCGGTGATCTGGTAAATGAAGGAGAGATGGAAGATTTCGAGAGTAGAAGGGTTTATACAAAAGCTCAAAAACTTCTGTCCGAGTTTGAAGTTCCGGTTTACTTGGTAACGGGAAATCATGATGTTGGTGGTTGGTTCAGTTCTCCGCCTGCTCAGGGTACTGCCCGGCATAATTGGTGGAATTTCTTTGGTTGGAATTGGCTGCAAAATCCGCCTGCTTCTGAACAAATCTACACTCAAAACTACAGCTTCAATTACGGTCCTGTTCACTATATCGGAATGGAAGCATATATCAATTATGATGATTATATGTTTAACATTTTTGGTGATGCCAGTTTCACATCTACTCAGATGGAATGGTTAGCAAATGATATACAAGAATATTCATCAAGTTTAGCTCATGTGGTCTATTATCATAATGATTTTTCAGATCAGATTAATTTGGTGAACCTGGGAATTGATATGGCTCTATATGGGCACATTCATTCAAATTCCGGAAGTATCACTTCTCCGCCATACAATATTTCCACCGAAAGTACCTGTGATGGGAACCGGGCTTATAGATTAGTTTACGTAGAAGATGCTGTTCTTGAACCAACCGAAACTATATACACTGGCGGGGATGGTAATCAATTGCAAACTGCTTTCAATCCAGAAAATAATGGCTCTACTGATAGCTTATATTGCTTTATTGAAAACTCTCAAAACTTGAGTTTTCCAGATGCCCAACTTAGATTTATTATGCCTGCTGACGCAGAAGAATATACGGCATATAATGGAACTATTTCTCAAATTGACGATTCAGATGAATTCGCAATTTGTTATGTCTCATTTGAGATTCCTGCTAATGGAAATATCTCTGTTTCTGTTGTGGCAGACATGCAAGTTTCCGCAGAAGATCAGTTAATACCTCAAATTTCGCACCTTTCAAATTACCCTAATCCATTTAATCCAGCAACTACGATTTCGTTTAGTCTAAACTCAGATAGTACGGAGAATACAGAGTTAATAATCTATAATCTAAAAGGTCAGAAAATCAAAACATTACCTGTCACCCTGAGTAATGCGGCAATTACCGAGCGTATCAAAGGGGATGGTAATGTTGATTCAACAACTCCTCATTCAGTTATCTGGGATGGAACTGACGACAACAATAAACCAGTTTCTTCAGGCGTCTATTTTTGCAAACTGAGATCAGGAAGAATTGTAAAAACCAGGAAGATGCTGTTAATGAAATAATTTGTCTTTCCCAACCGCATTGGGAATCCACATTATTTTAAGCATCCCTGAAACTTTTTTTACTTTACACAAATAACTTCCTCCAGCTATTCAGAAATTGAATAATATTAAGAAAATAGGAGAAGTTATGAAAGCTTTTAAATTCATTATAATTATTTTATCAATCTTTTTTGCCATTGGTTATGCCATCGCTTTTTTCCACATGGCAAAAGCCTTCAATATCCAGGATATGACAGAACTATTTTTTCTGATCGGTTTTGCTGTGTTCATTCCATTTTGGTATTTGTGGCTGCGACGCAATGGCTTTTATTCAACCTTCGAGCATGAATTCACACACCTTATTGTCGGTTTAATGTTCTTTAAGAAACCCGCTGGTTTTACAGCTACAGCCAATGAAGGTGGTGTTACAGCCATGTATGGTGGAAATTTCATTATCACACTTGCTCCCTATTTTCTACCGACATTTGTATATCTCATTTTACCAATGTATCTGGTGATTGATGCCAGATTCATAAAATATTATTTCGCTGTTTTGGGTTTTCTTACTTCCTATCATGTACTTTCCACCTTACAGGAATTTGGTTTTCATCAAACCGATATTACCAAAAGCGGTAAAACATTCTCCTGCATTTTCCTCACTTTTGCCAACATTTTTATTTATGGAATTCTGCTGGCTTTTGTGATCAATGGTTTTGCCAATAGCTGGATATTTATCAAAGCTGGTTTCTTCGGATCGGTAGGTTGGGTAATGTGGATTGTAAATGCGGTAAGGGGAATGATCAGCTAACCAAATAAACAAGGAGAGTGCATGCCGCAAAAGCAGTTATTGTATCAGAAAGATGATAAACCGCCATTTCTGCTGAATCTGTTTTTAGGATTACAGCATGCAATTCTGATAATTCCCGGTTCGGTGATAGCACCGCTAATCGTGGCTAATATCATTGGTACTCCAGATGCAGAGAAGCACATGCTGGTGTTTGTAACAATGCTTATCACCGGTATTGCTTCCTTTATTCAGATAAAGAAATTCGGCAAGATTGGTTCTGGTTATCTGCTGTTCCTGGGAACCTCTGCTGCCTATCTGGGAGCTGCTATTCCGGCAGGCTTTATGGGTGGCTTTGCCCTCATTGCTTCTATGACGATCCTATCTGCTCCTTTAGAAGTTCTGCTATCTTACTTCTTGTGGTATGTACGAAAAGTTGTTACAACCAATCTGGGTGGAATTGTTATTATCCTCATTGCCATAAGTGTGATACCTGTAATGATGGATCTATGGAATGGCTTTGCCGGAACACCTAATTACTGTTCTTCGCAGAATCTCATCGCAGGTATAGTAACGATATTTTTCACCTTATTGTTTGCTATTTTCGGCACCAAATATCTCCGGCTTTGGAGCCCTCTCCTGGGAATTATTGCTGGTATTATAGCCAGTGCAATTCTGGGAATCACCGATTTTTCATCTCTCAACCAATATCCGCTTTTTGGAATTCCGCATAGCAGATGGATAGTCCCCGATTTCAATTTATCTCTAAAGCATCTTCCTCTTTTCATCTCCTTTCTATTTGCCACGTTTGCCAGCACAGTAGAAAGCATTGGCGATGCAATTATTATTCAGGATACTTCTGAACCAAATTTCAAAAAGGTAGATTATGAATCGGTGCAGGGAACCCTTTATGCCGATGGCGTGGGTAACGCTTTGGCCGGTATGTGCGGAACAATGCCAAATACTACTTTTTCCGGTAATATTGCAGTTGTTGGTCTTACAGGTGTGGCTTCCAGATCTGTTGGTTACGTTGCCTCAATAGCCATGGTTACGATGGCTTTTTTGCCCAAAGTTGTTTATAGTCTCACTCTTATCCCTGGTCCTGTTCTGGCTGCATCTTCTCTCATTTTTATGGGATTGCTTTTCGCCAGTGGCATAAAGTTAATTGCTGCCAGTGGAATCGATTATGATGCTGGAATTATTATTGGGGTTTCTTTAACCGTTGGTATAATTTCTACTTTCAAATTATTCTTTCCGGCCTTGATTCATGATTCCATAAAACCTTTTGTGGAAAACGGAGTTGCGACCGGTGGCATTACAGCACTTATTCTAAATATAATAATGAGACTCAGACCCGTGAAAAGCAGATCAATCAAACTGGAAAATAGCTTGGAAGAACTACAAAGATTGAAGCATTTTATCGATGAGTTACAATCTCAGTTTCAGCTCGATGCAAAACGTCTTTTCAATTTACAATTGGCTTGCGAAGAACTCTTCGCATTCCTGCACGATACTGAATCTCAAAACAAGATCACATTTAATTACAAAGCAGGTGAGGATGGATTGCTGGTAGAAGTCACCGATCGTTCTGACATCATTGATATTGATGAGATCGATCAATCTGAGATCATTGAAAAGAAACCAGAAGAACTGGGATTACTGCTTCTGAATAAAATCACCAAAAATGTAAAACACATCCACATTGGAAAGCATAATTCGATTATGTTTGAGATATAAGAAGGAAAGCAATATGAATCGATGCCCCTGGGGAACAACTGATGAACTTTACATTCGCTATCACGATGATGAATGGGGAGTACCGGTTTTTGATGACAGGAAACAGTTTGAGTTCCTGGTACTGGAATCTGCTCAAGCCGGACTGAGCTGGCACACGATCTTGAAAAAAAGAGAAAACTACCGCGCAGCTTACGATGGTTTCGATGTTCACAAAGTAGCTAAATATGATGAACACAAGATAGAAGAATTAATGCAGAACGCCGGAATTATTCGCAACCGTCGCAAGATCGAATCTTCCATAAATAACGCAAAATTGTTTATTGAAATTCAGAAAGGATTCGGAAGTTTCTGTAATTATCTTTGGGGATTTGTGAATGGAAAACCACTGGTAAATGAATGGAAGGATATGTCGCAAATTCCGGCCAAAACCGAACTCTCAGATGCAATAAGCAAAGATATGAAGAAACGGGGATTCAAATTTTTGGGTTCTATTATTATCTACTCACATCTACAGGCAACCGGTTTGGTGAATGATCATTTGAAAAGCTGTTTCCGCTGGAAAGAATGCCAAGATGTCAAACCTAAAATCTTAACAAGTTAGTTATCTGAAATTACTTCCTTTTTCATCCTTTTTCTCTAAACAAGATTCAATAAAGTTTTTAATCTGAATTTATAAAGCAGCAATTAATATCCCCTTAATTTCTTGAAACAAAAGAAAATATAAAAAATAAAACCAACCAGTAAAAAAAAAGTAAAAAAAGTATTTGACAGTTTATTCGATAATTTGGTATCGACACAAATATATCGATATAGATTTATCGAATTAAAAAAATAGATAGGAGGCTGAGATGAAAAATCTCAAGTTTGACATTAATCAAGTAGTAGAAATTAGAACAGCTACATTAGATTATTTTGGAGTTGGTGCAATTCAAAAAATGCATGATATTGCAGCTTCATTAAGTAAAGATGGAATTAAAAAAGCATTAATCGTATCCAGTAAAAGCGCATATCTTCGTACGGGAGCTTGGGATGTGATTGAACCAGCTTTAAAAGAAAATGGAATTTCCTTTGTTCTTTATAATAAGGTAACTCCGAATCCAACCGATACATCCGCTGATGAGGCAACTGCCATGGGTCGAGAATTTGGAGCAGAGGTTGTGATCGGTATTGGTGGTGGAAGCCCAATCGATGTGGCCAAGAGTGCTGCCATTATGCTGGAATATCCAGGCTATACAACTTCAGATCTATATCAATTTAAGTTTACACCGACTGTTGCCAAACCTATTATTGCCATCAATACAACGCATGGAACAGGAACTGAAGTAAACCGATTTGCAGTTGTTACTGTAACAGAGAAAGATTATAAACCAGCAATTGCTTACGACTGCATTTATCCAAAATTTGCAATTGATGATCCAGCTTTGATGGTTAAACTTCCAGCTCATCAGACATTATACGTTTCAATCGATGCTGTAAATCATGTAACAGAAGCTGCAACAACTCTGGCTGCTTCGCCTTATTCTGTGATGATGGCAAAAGAAACAATTGAACTTGTGCATGAATATTTGCCCAAAGCAATGGCGAACCCGGAAGATCTGGAAGCCAGGTACTATCTTACCTTTGCTTCAGCAATTGGCGGAATCTCATTCGATAATGGATTGCTGCACTTCACGCATGCACTGGAGCATCCGCTTTCTGCTATCAAGCCGGAGCTTACTCATGGCCTTGGTTTGTCAATGATACTACCGGCAGTAATAAAAGTTATCTATGCAGCCAGACCGGAAGTTTTAGCAGAAATTTATGCACCTATCATTCCCAACCTGAAAGGTACAGCAGATGAAGCTGAAACTGTCGCTAAAGCTATTGAAAGTTGGTTGTTTGAACTTGGTGTTACACAAAAATTGGAAGATGAAGGATTCAGCGAAACAGATATAGATAGATTAGTGGAACTTTCTTTTGAAACACCATCCCTGGATCTTCTCTTGAGTTTGGCACCGGTTAAGGCAAGCAGGGAAACAATCCGTGCTATTTACACTGAAAGCCTGAAGCCAATGGTTTAGAAAGATTTGCTATAAATAATGAATGTCGGCCTGGAGAATTTTAAGTTGACATATTAGCTCTGATAAAATCTCTATAGGTCATTAAATGTATCGTTTGGTACGGGAATGTAAGTTCCCGTACCAGCTTTAAAAACTAGATAGTGAGGCAATTATGAAATCGGTCAATGTATCCGACATTGTTTTAAGAAGATTACCAAAATACATCCATTTTCTGCGTAATTTGAAAAAGAATGGTCAAGTTTATACATCTGCAACCCAAATATCAAATGCACTCTCCATTCATCATACACAAGTTCGTAAGGATATTGCACTAACCGGTTTACGTGGAACACCAAAAGTAGGTCACAAGGTTAATGATCTACTAAATGCCTTACGGGATTTCTTGAATTGGAATAATGTGACCGATGCTTTTCTGGTTGGAGCTGGAAATGTAGGAAAAGCTTTACTGAACTATCCCGGATTTGAAAAAACCGGTGTCAAGATCGTTGCAGCTTTTGATGTGGATACTGATCTTGTTGGTAAAGAAATAAATGGGATCATGGTTTTTTCCATGGAGAAACTATCTAACCTGGCTTCCAGGCTTCATGCACATATCGGCATTCTTTGCACTCCGGCTGCCAAAGCTCAAGAGACAGCTGAAATGATGTGTGAGCATGGTATTATTGGTATTTGGAATTTTACTCCGGTAACTCTGAGATTACCAAAAAATGTGGTTGTAGAAAATGTAGACATGTATCCAAGTCTGGCAGTTCTTTCACACAAAGTTGCCGATATTATTGATAATGCCTTTGATTAGAATTATATGAATTATTAAGGAACGATTAGTTTTTTATTCGAGAGTGAGGTAACATGGATAATGAAAAATCACGTGCTGAAAAGATCATTGAGCATGATCCAAATGGATTGATCGTTGTTGACCGCAATTTAAATATTGTTCAGTTTAATAAAGCTTTTTTACATATCTTTGATATCGTAACAAACAGGAAAATAGTGGGGAAAAATGTGAATGAAGTTTTAGGGCAGGTATTTTTCCCATCAGCTGATATCACGAGTGAGCATTCCACCATAAAAACGCATAATAAAACCGGTAAAATAGTACAGCTTATTGCGTTCCAGCTCTATGATGAAGATGATCTTTCTGCTTGTTTTTGCGTGGATACAACTTCTCATTTTCATAATAAACAGAAGTTAATGGAGTTAAAAAAAGAGACACTTGAAAAAGCACATGATGTGATCAACAGGCAGATGCGGGTTGCACAGGAAATTGCCAGTCTTCTAGGTGAAACCACAGCCGAATCCAAAACAACTTTATTGCGACTGATTGATGTTTTAAAAGAAGAAGATGAGATCAATGAATAGCCGGAGCAAATAGGATGAAATCAACATCAAAAAAAGTTGATCACCTTTTTTTTGAAATTGGTTTCACACAATTGAATAAATTCGGAGAAGAACTCTGCGGTGATTCAATTGTTGTAGATGAAACTGACAATTCCAGCACGATAATACTATCAGATGGTTTAGGAAGTGGAGTAAAAGCTAACATTCTCTCCACTCTTACATCTAAAATTATTTCTGTTATGATAAAAGATAACTGTGCTATTGATGATGTTGTGGACACTCTTATAGAGACACTTCCCACTTGTAAAACTTGCCAGCTGGCTTACAGCACATTTTCTTTGATGAAACTGGATACTTCAGGTTTTGCCCATCTGATTGAATATGACAATCCACCCACTATTTTTTTACGGGGCAATAAAATTCAAAACATCGATTACAATATTCGCAATATCAAAAGTAAGAAAATCAAAAAAGCTGAATTAGAGATTAAAGATGGCGATATTCTAGTTTTTATAAGTGATGGAGAGGTACATCCCGGGATAGGTGGAAAATGTAATCTCAGGTGGAGTTGGGAGAAAATAGCCGACTTTGTTAAACGTATTTCAAGTAAATCCATGAGTGCCACTGAAATTGCTTTTGAGCTTACAAATATTGCTAATCAATTGTATGGTCAAGAACCTGGAGATGATACTTCTGCAGTTGTTGTTCGAGTTCGTCATCGTCGATTTGCCCATGTTATGATCGGAGCTCCGATAGATAAATCTCAGGATCAAAATATGGTTCATGATTTCATGCAAACCTCATCTCATAAGATTGTTTGTGGCGGTACCACAGGAAATATTGTAAGTCGTGAATTAGGAAAACCAATCACTGTGGATATTTCTACAATAAAAAATAATATTCCTCCGATTGGTATTTTAGAGGGGATCAATCTTTGCACTGAAGGCATTATTACCCTTAGCAATGCTCTCAAACTTCTGCAGAGCAATGTTTCTTATAAAAAATTGGAAATGGAAAATAACGGAGCCAGCCGTTTAGTGCAGGAACTTCTACGCGCGGATAATATAACTTTCTTTGTGGGTTATGCTAAAAATCCCGCCAATCAACCTCAGAATATCCCCCCTGAATTTGACCTCAAAAATCAAATTACAGATAAACTCAGGAAAGAACTCAGAGAGTTAGGAAAAAGAATCGAAATTAAAACTTATTAATTATCTCCTAAATCAACTCACCCCAAACTTATCCCGAATACTCTGTTCATAACTTTCTTTCATACCATGTTTTGTACTTTCCGAATCTTTACCCTTCCGGAAATTATCATAGTTTTCTGTGATTGAATAAACATAATCTTTCCGATTCATCACATTTTCTTCAATGAAAGAGCGTCGAATTGAACAATGATCTTCATTGTATTTTTGAATGATCTCATTCACTTCTTTTTCTGTATACTCATTTCCATATTCAAACTCATTCAAAATCTGCTCAAACACTATCCAGCGTTTCTGTTTTTGAGCCGGGATTTGAGTGATTTTTCCATCTTTCATAAACACTTTCAATATCTTCTCTTTGTATTGATTTATCCTTTCTTCCTGTAACTGTTTTTCATCTATTTCAAAACTCATATATTCCTCCAGTGTTTTAGTAAATAGTTCCTTTTTTAAAGAGAAAATCGTGTAATACTGCTGCTTTTTTTTCCACACCAATCCTGCTTTTTCCAACTTCTTCAGGTGGAAGGAAACAGTTGATACTGCTAGATTCAACCTTTCAGCTAACTCCTCAAGATATTGCGGTTTTTCTGTTAAAGAATTTACAACCAATAGCCTTGATCTATCAGCCAGTGCTTTGAAAACTTCAGCTACTTTTTCTATTTTCATTTAGTATTCCTTATTTCATTTCGACAACTATCGAAGCAAATATTTTAACAAGCATAATTAGTCAAGTTTTTATTTTTATAGTCATCGAAATGATTTCCTAATACTTGTGATCTTTACTTCCTGCTTGACACGATACTTTTTATTTCTGTAGTTATCCATCATAGATAGTTAGGAGCGAACATGAAGAGACTTTGTTTGATAATATTTGCATTCGTTGCTATGATCGGATGTACTGTAAATAGGGTGTTGACAGAAATAGAGATAACAGAACCAGTAATCACTGATTCTGTTATAATTGATACTCTTATGGTTAAGCCTGTTGTTTTCACAGAGCATCTGGAAGAATCTGAAATCACAGTTGCATCACCTGCAAAATGGAACGGAAAATTACTAATACTAGCTCATGGTTTGCGCCCTGTAGATTCTAAGATTTCTTCTTCCTTTTCAATTGATGATCCGTTTTATAGTAAGCTTATTGAGAATGGATGGGTTATCGGTTCAACCAGCTACCGACGTAACGGTGTAATCCTGAATGAAGCAATTGAAGATATTGAATTTCTAAGGAAATATTTGGTAGAACGTTTTGGTGCTCCAACGGAAACATACTTACTTGGCACTTCTATGGGTGCATCTATTTGCACTCTCATTGCTGAGTATCCCGATCTTCCCTACACTGCAGTCCTGGCCATTGGTTTGCCGCGGATCAATTTTTTAAAAGATAATGGTTTAGATTACACTTATGTACCGAAAATTCCAATATTATTTATTAGTAATCGCAGTGAAGTTAAATCCCCGACAGAATATTTTTCCAAATCTAACAAGGCAGAGAAAAAACCTGCTTTCTGGACCATTGATCGTGATGGACATTGCCTGGTTAATAGTGCAGAGATCACACAAGCTTTTAAAGCTCTCTTATACTACGTAGATATCAACGAAATTGAATTAGAAAAAGATGGAACTATTGAGATCAAACATACTGAATCAATGGCAGAATTCATAGATGGAAAAGCTTTTGCGGAAGTTTTAGCTGTTCACCCATCATATGGAAACTTTAACACTACTTTTTCTACTTCCGATCTGGATACACTGGGAATTACTAAAAATACTTACTTCTTTGTCGGTTGCCGAGATAGATTCTTCCGTATATATTACGGAACCACTTATTCTGATGTTGCTCAGGGATTCTGGATTGCATTTGCCGGTGCTGAAGGCACCTTGCGGATTGCCCGTAATTTCGCTAATGCCGCTCAATCTCTTCGCTGTCATACTGGTGATAACATTTACATCAAACCTTTACCAGAATCAGAAAAAAATATTCAACCATATATTATACCTGGTTCAGAAGTAGTCGACCTTGGTATTTTAGCATGGGATCAACTGTTGGAACGTGATGTATTATCATCTATAGAGACTTCTGAAAAAGCTTTACAGATAGGACCTGATATACTTTGGATTAAAATGAATCTGGCACATGCTTATTTAGTTGCCAATAGATATGATGACGCTGTAAAGATCTACCAGAAAAATAAAGGTAAACATGTTTTTAAAGAATCATTTTACTTCGAAGACATGGTCTTGGAAGATCTGGATAAACTGGAATCTGCCGGTTTAAATATCGTTCATTTTGATAAAATTAGAGCGATAATGAAAAAATAATTCCCTTACTCGACCTATAACAGATTCTGATAATAATAGATTACCTGGAGTAGTATGCAAAATAAAAAACTATTTTGTTTTTGTTGGATCTTATTAATTTTCTTTTTGCTTTATTCAGAAGAATCTCTATCGGATTCACTATCTCAAACGCCAAAAGAATATTTACAGACTACTATCGATCTTATCCGTGAGAATGCTCTAAATTCTAAAAAGATAGATTGGGATACAGCCATTCCGGCAGCAATGGGGTTCCTGGAATTTGCTACGACAACTGCCGATACATATCCAATAATCAAGAATCTGCTGAAGAAACTGGATGATAACCATAGTTACTTTAAGACACCCAAAAAACATAAAAAGGATAAATACAGTACCGTCGAAGAGAATGATCCGGTTACTGGAGAATTCCTGAAAAACAAGATCGCCTACTTAAATATTCCTTATATTCGTGGTTATACCGATGAAAAGAATATAATCTATACAATGATTATCCAAAATCAGATTGCAGCCCTTGATTCACTTTATCCGATTGGTTGGATAGTTGACCTGCGTGAAAACACAGGTGGCAATATGTGGCCGATGTTGGCTGGTTTGGGTCCGCTGCTTGGTGAAGGAATTCTGGGTTATATGAGCTTTCTTGATGAAGATATTTCCTGGAGCTATAAGAAAGGTACAATTGGATTTGATGATAACATTCTAATAGCACTCCCCGATTCTGGTTACAAAGTTCAAAGTCCTAATTTGCCGATCGCTGTTTTAGTTGGTGATCAAACCATGAGTTCTGGTGAAGCTGTGACAATCTCTTTTATTGGGAACGAGAAAGCGAAAATATTTGGACAGCCAACTCAAGGTCTTTCCACAGTAAACGTTTCTCATAAACTTTCGGATGGGGCACTGATCGTACTTACAGAAGGCGTTTTTGCAGATCGTACAGGCAAGAGATACGGTAGCAAAATTGAACCCGATATTCTAGTGGAAGATGATGAACAGACAATTCCAAAAGCAATGGAATGGATATTGTCTAAACCTTAGCAACAAACTCAATACGAGGTCATCTCCATCCGTGCTTTCTGTGCAAATTCGTGAGCTCTTGGTTAAAACATTTGACACACACAAATCTATTTCACATTTCTCATTTCAAATTTCAAATTAAATTCAAAGGAGGTTTTAGTGGATTTTCTATCACTTGCAATGGATACGGCAAAATCGCTGGGAGCTGATTATGCTGATATCCGTATTCAAAAATCAAGCACCGAAATGATCTACCTGCGTAACTTAAGCTTGAAAAATACTTCGCTCAATGAGATCTACGGTTATGGAATTCGCATTTTCAGAAATGGTGCGTGGGGATTTGCTCATAACAATGTATTCACACAAGATGCTGTAAATGAAACCGTAAAAAAAGCTTTCGCAATCTCTAAAGAATCTGGACGAGTAAAGTATGGAGACGGATTGATACTAGCACATGAAAGAGGTTACATCGATTCGTACAAAACACCATATTCTCTCGACCCATTTGATGTTCCACTCAGCGAAAAAGTGGAGTTGATGATGGAAGTAAACAAAACCATGCTCAATTTCGAAGAAATTAAACTGGCTGTTTTCATGCTGGAATGCCGCAAAGATGAAAAACTCTTTGCTTCCACTTTGGGAAGCAGACTGGACATTCACACAGTTTATATCGAACCTACACTTACCGCAACTGCTGTGGCAGAAGGTGATAGTCAAAGCCGAACTTTCAGTCATGGTGGACAAGCCAAAGGCTGGGGATGGGTGAAAGGTTTGAATCTGATGGATATAGCTGAGCAGGTAGCAGAAGAAGCGATTATGAAAGTTCATGCAGGCACACTTGGTGCGGAAGAACGCAAAACTCTTCTACTTGATCCCAATCACATGGCTCTTACGATGCATGAATCTGTGGGTCATCCCACTGAACTCGATCGGGTTCTCGGTTGGGAAGCAGATTTTGCCGGTATCAGTTTTGCCACACCAGAAAAACTTGGTAACTTCCAATATGGAGCTAAGATCGTGAATTTTGTAGCAAATAATACATTGGAAGGTGGATTAGCAACTGCTGGTTACGATGATGACGGAGTTCCTAACCAGAAATGGTATATTATCAAAGATGGAATTTTGAATGAATACGGCAACACCAGAGCCACTGCTCCACTCATAGGTTTAGAAATGAGCAGAGGCTGTAACAGAGCAACTAATTACTTTGATTTCCCGATTAATAGAATTCCTAATCTGTATCTGGAACCAGGCAAAGAGCCACTCACACCACAGGAATTGATCGCAGATACAGAAGATGGTGTTTACATTGAAGGACGTGGTTCTTTCTCCATTGATCAGCATCGTGTAAACTTCCAATTTGGCGGAGATATGTTCTGGGAAATTAAGAATGGAAAGAAAACCAGGCCACTCAAAAAGATTTTATACAAATCAAACAATCCTGAATTCTGGAATAGCGTTGATGCCATTTGCGATGATCGTTTCTTTAAAACATTCGGTGTAACCAACTGCGGCAAAGGTCAACCCGGCCAACGTGGAAGAATGACGCATGGCGGTTCTTTAGCTCGCTTCCGTAACATTCGTGTAGGAGGTTCCCAATGATAACCAAACAAGAAATGCAAAAAGCTGCAGACTTCATTCGCAAAAATGTGAAAGCTGATGACTTTACTTTGAACGTTTTCAGTTCGGAAGATCTGCTTGCCCGTTTCGCCCAGAATGGAATCACTCAACACATTGCCGGCAATAAACTAATTGCAAGTTTAGAAGTAGCTTTTGATAATAAAACAGGACGGGCATCCGGCAATAATCTGGACGAAAATTCTCTAAAATATCTTATTAATACTGCTCAAAGCATGGCGAAATTGAATCAGCCTGACCCGGAATTTGTTGCCAGCGAATCTGCACACGATCTTCTCAATGTAAATAATTTTTCCCAGAATACTGCAGATCTATCTGTTGGGAAAATCGTAGATGACATTTTGAAATGTGTAGAAAATGCTAAAAACAAAGATGCTAAACTTTCTGGAATTTCAGAAAAACGTTTAAATCACAATCTGCTAACAACCAAAAACGGTTTTGAAGGATTTGATAAATTTGCCAGTTTTTCTCATTCCATGACCATGAAAAAAGAAGGAGTGGAAACCAAAGTTTCCCGTTCTGTAAAAGATCATGCTAATTTCGATTTTCCTGCTCTTATAGATCAACTTAATTCACAGTTTGACAGCTTAAGTAATCCGGTTCAAATTGAGAAAGGAAAAATCCCAGTGATCCTGCGTCCGGCTGCTGTGCTAAACTGGCTGCAATATCTGATCTGGACTTTTGATCGCAGAACAGCAGATGAAGGTCACACACCTTTCACAGATCAGATCGGGAAACAGTTTTTTGGCAAAGATTTCACTTTTCGTTCCAGCCTGGATGATCCGGAATTGAATGCTGCTAAATTTTTAAATGGCGGTGTTCCTGCCGAGAATGTTGATTGGATCGTGAACGGAGTGCTGAAAAATATGAGTGCAACCAGGTATTATGCCAAACAGAAAAATCTAAAGGCATTACGTCCATATAATATCATTGTGGAAGGTGGAGATAAATCTGAAGTCGAAATGATGAAAATGGTGAAACGTGGTGTGATAATAAATAACTTCTGGTATATTCGTCCGATTGACCGAAGAACTGGTGAATGGACAGGATTAACCCGAGATGGAGTTCTTTATTTCGAAGACGGTAAAATTCAAAAATCAGTAACAAATTTCCGTTGGAACGAAATTTTGCATGATGCCACCAAACGCATTCTGGCTATGGGACCAGTTGTTCAGCAGGAATATTACGCAAAAGTTCCTACGCTGTTGATTGATGATTTTAACTTTGTGGATGTAACAACGTTTTAGTTTTTCATGAACTAAAACGTTCAATAATTCGATTGTAGGGGTGATTCACGAATCACCCTTTTTTTTCATTTGACTCTTAAACATCATTTTCCAATACTATTCAACGAAATTTGAAATTAGTTTTATCGGCTTAACATTTTTACATTTTAAAAAGGAGATAAAGGTGCTTTCTAATTATACAAAAACAAGTTTTAGAGCAATGAAAAAGCGACCACTTTTCACATGCATCACCATTTTCGGTTTGGCTATCAGCCTGGCAGCTTTCATCATGATCTTCTTATACATTTATGCCGAACTAACCACAGATAGATGTCACAAAAATTATGATAACATCAACAGAGTTGAAACTACGGAATGGAAATGTATAAGCTATCCATATAAAGCTCTCATTCAAGAAACATTACCCGGTTTAGGAACTGTCGCCATGATTTTAAAACCGAATATAAAATTAACTTACAAGAATGAAACTTATCTAATCCCGAAATCAATCTTTACTGAAGAGGAATTTATAGATATTTTCACAATTAATGTTCTAAAAGGAGATTTAAAAGAAACATTAAACGATCCCAGAAAAATAATGCTATCACAAGCACAAGCAGATCGTATATTCGGTAAGGAAGATCCACTTGAAAAAACAGTTATAATAAATAATGAATTCGATTATATTGTTTCCGGTATTTTTGAAGATCTTCCCGAAAATGTTCATTTGTCAATCCCTGTTTTATCTTCTTTACAAAATGTTAAAGAGATCTGGGGAAGAAAGAACCTTTTCACAAGCGGCAACATGTTTGCTTTTTCTACATATGTAAAACTTAATCATAATATCGACTTGATTAATACTACCAAAGTATTTAATAAAAAAATCAATAATTTAATCATGCCAGATGAACCTGAAGAAAATTGGCTGATTTTCCAACTGAAAAGTCTACCGGAAATCTATTACTACAACAATCTTAAAGAAGATGATTGCAATCATGGCAATAGACAATATGTGGATATGTTCATCCTTGCAGCTATTCTCATCCTTGTAGTAGCCATTATCAATTACATAAATCTAACCACAGCTCGTGCAGGAGTAAGAGCGTCTGAAATCGGTATTAGAAAAACTCTGGGAGCTTCACAGAAGAATATTACTCATCAGTTTTTGTCTGAATCAGTTCTAAATGTCCTCATCGCTGTTGTATTTTCTCTTCTTTTGATTTCTCTGCTTCTTCCCTACTACAATAATCTTCTCCAGCGAGAATTAAGTTTCGATTTTTGGAAGAATCCGTTAATAATTACTGCTATATTATTAGGAAGTCTTCTTGTTTCTTTTCTGGCTGGACTTTATCCAGCTTTATTTCTATCCGGCAGGAAGATAACCACTATCCTAAAAAACCAAACCGTTCATAGTAGGAAAGGATTACTTCTTCACAAAATCTTGATTTCAATACAACTTATCATCACAACCTCACTCATCCTGACAACAATGGTAATTTTTCAGCAAATGAATTTCATGTCACGAAGCGAGATCGGATTTGATCGAGAAAATATTCTATATTTCAGAATGAGGGGAGATATGTTTGATCATGAAGATACTCTCAAAGAACAGCTTTTAAAATCACCTGCCATCACAAAGGTAGCCTTCAGCCAAACCACTATCACAGGTATGGTTGGTCAATTGGGAATGGCTTTAATGGATGGAACTGTGATAACCTGCAGGCCTGTAAGTTGTGATGAAGATTTTCCCAAACTTTTGGGTTTGGAATTCATTATGGGAGAAAACTTTTCACAGAAACTCTCGAATGAGCACGAAAGTTATATTGTTAATGAATCATACATAAACACCTATAACATAGCAGATCCATTGAATGCGGAGTTGAACAACAATGCCAGGATAGTAGGTGTGGTCAAAGATTTCACTTATCAGTCCCTGCGTTATCAAGTTGAGCCTATGGCTCTTATCTTTCCTCCCAAATATTGTTATGGTGTAAACATCAAAATGCAAGAAAATGCAATTGATGAAGCAATCACACATATCAAATCTATTTCTAAACAATATTCTGAAAAACCAGTAGAAATAAAATTTCTGGATGCAATGATCGAACAGCAATATTGGCGGGAAAAACAGTTTGGGTCGCTTTTCACAATTTTCAGTATTATTGCGATTGTCGTTTCTTCTCTGGGAATTTTGGGAATGATCTTGTTCGAATCTGAACGCCGCACCAAAGAGATCGGTATTCGCAAAACAATGGGAGCAACAACAACCGACATCCTGATGATCTTTGGAAAACAGCTAATAGTATTAATTGCAGTATCATGCTTAGTTTCCTGGAGTGTAACCTATCTGCTTATGGAGCGCTGGCTTCAGGATTTTGCGTTTAAAACAGAAATGAGTTGGTGGTTATTCGCTTTGTCGGGTGGAATAACATTTTTAATTACTTTGGTAACTTACTCATCTCATGCTATCAAAGCTGCCAGAGCAAATCCGGTTGATACTTTGAAGTATGAGTAGAAAAACACATTTTGTAGGGGTGAATCATGAATCACCCCTTTATTTATTCACAAAACTTTGAGAACTCTTTATTCACTCTTACTAATTCTTCTTCTGCATCATCAATCAGATTTTTCATAATTTCTTTCATCGGTTTCACTTCGTTCACCAGACCAACACTTTGGCCTGCCATTAATGAGCCGTTCTCCACATCTCCATCCTGAACTGCCTGTCGCAGAGTCCCTGCCCAATAACTCTCAATTTCGTATTGTGCTTTTTCTCGGGTAATACTGCCAACATCCAATTTCTTTAAAAGATCAAGCTGTAATCTGCCAAATTGTGCCATACCTTTATTTAATATCGAGCGAACAGCCACCACCGGTAATTTGCTGTCGTATTGAGGTGTTGCCACAGCCTGTCGTGCCCTGGCTTTTTTGAATGCTTTCTTAAAGTTTTCATGAGCAGAACATTCTTCGCTCATGGCAAAGATAGTTCCCATTTGCACACCATAAGCGCCCATCAATAAAAGATGCGCCATCATTTTTCCTGTGGCAATTCCTCCAGCTACGAAAATTGGGAAATTACGAAAATTGAATAAAACCTGCTGCAGAAGAACAATAAGAGAAACGTTTCCAATATGCCCACCAGCTTCACTTCCTTCCAGGATTAAAGCATCGATCCCCCATTTGATTTGCATATCTGCAATAGATTCTGTGGATGCAAAAGACATAGTTCTCTTTCCTGCTGCTTTCATGGCAACTACATCGCGTTTTTTAGGGAAGTTCCCAGCAAAAACCACAAAAGGAACATTTTTTTTCAGAAGAATTTTGAAATGATCTCTATAGTTCGGTGCAATTGTAATTAAGTTCACTGCAAAGGGTTTATCTAATCCTTTTATCAATCGATCAACTTCATGTTCAAATATGTCAGGTGGCATATTCCCGCCGGCAAACACAGGGAATCCTCCAGCATCAGAGACAGCTTTCACCAATTTGTAATCACTTATCCAGGTCATTCCACCACAAATTATTGGAAATTCAACTCCCAGAAAGTCTTTTCCTTTCTTAAAAAAATCCTGAAGCATAATATACTCCTTTAATTATAAACGCAGATTTTAAGTTCTACCAATGCTCGTGTCATCCTGAGCCTGTCGAAGGACAAAGGTAGAACGTACATCTTCATTAATATTCTCACTATTCCACAAAATATATTCAGAAATATTTTGTCCACTTTTAGCAACAATCAGTAAAATGACGTTGAACGTTGTTGATTTCCGCAACGTTCAACAGTACAGCACAATCCATTTAATTCAACAACAACTGTAGCGTTTTCACTGTATAAGATTTAGAGTGTGGAAATTGATGTTTACAACGTTTGAAAAAACACTTTTCGATAGTGAATTACATGTAGATAATCATAAATTAGTATGGGATGGAACTGATGAGCAAAACAAACCTGTTTCCAGCGGAGTGTATTTCTACAATATGAATGCATCGGATTATTCCTCCATAAAGAAAATGATTCTACTTAAATAAGAAAAATACAGATTCTGGAAGCTCTTTTAAAGAGTTTCCCAGGCTGCAACACGAAATATTACAGTACAGCCCCGATGGAAATCGGGGCTGTTTTTTTTATTGACACAGAAATTATAGCTTAATAAATGACCCCCATGGGGGTGGTGATAAATTATGTTTGAAGAAAATAGTCTAATTTCAGGTCTACAAAGTATGGATTTTTCAGAGAGACAGGCAAAGGTGTATTCGGCGCTATTAACAACAAAAGATGCATCTCTGGCTGATCTTAAAAAAAAATCCGGAATACCGCAAAACAAAATTAGCGAAGTTGTAAATTCTCTGGTTCGGCAGGGATTTTGTTCAGAGAAAAAGATAGAAAAGCGAAAATACTTCAATGTCACAAATCCAGCTTCCTCATTAAAGAATACATTAAACTCCATGCAGGAGAAATTGTACAGCAGCATAAACCTGGTTCAAGATATCGGAAAAATGTACCAGAGTATTGACTCTTATAAAGAACCACTTGATTATATTGAAGTGATCCGTGGAAATAATAACATTCATGACCGTTTTTGCCAGATCAATCAAAGTGCACAACACGAGATATTATCTTTTAACAAACCACCCTGGGCAGCCTTAACTGCTGAAGAGAAAAAAGAACAAGGTGATATTCTGGCAGATTTTATGAAAAACAAAGGAGAATCAAAAGCTATATATGAGATCCAAAGTATGGATAATGATGATATTTTAGACATACTAAACAGGGATTTACATGAAGGTGAATTAGGTAGGGTGTCAGAAACACTCCCCATGAAAATGTTCATTTTTGACAGAAAGCTACTTCTTATAGCAGACACAACAAATCCTGCTGAAATTGTTGATTTGAGAATGGTACTAATAAATCAGCAAACGATAGTTAATGCTTTTGTTGCATTATTCGATTTTTTCTGGCAGAAGGCTTTTGATGTAGATATATGGAAAGGCTTACATGCTTCAAGATGAAAAAAGGTTTATTTGTTGCTTTATTTGTAATTATGGCGATGACTGCATTTGCTTCTCAAATGTATGTTGTTGGCGAAGTATTCTCAGAAACATCGTGAGTTTTCTGTCCTGATGCCCGTGTTGGCATTGGCGATTTGTACGATACACAAGATTATGTAGTCCCAATTATTTGGGAAGGTGACGGAGCTCATCCTAGCCCGATGTACAGTGATAGAGCAACCATGTATGGTGTTAGCGGGATTCCACACGCTCAATTCCAGGGTGTGAATGATATAGTCGGTGGTGGAACAAATATGCTACCGTATTATACTATCGAGTATAATGGTCTCGTTGGTAATGAAAGTTCATTTGAAATTGACCTTAGTATGAATGTTGTTGGTGCTGATCTTGAACTAACTGCAGATGTAGAAGTAACCGGCACTGTTGCAACTACAGATTTGAATAAATTATTGTTCATAGTTACTTATGATTACGGACCTGGATACACCTGTTCAGTTCAAAAATATGAAGAAGTAGATTTTACTCTTACAGCTTTAGGTGCTACTGAAACATTTGTTACTACTTTTGCAATTGCTCCAGGGTGGGATTTGGCTAATGTTCGAGGAATTTCTATGATCCAGAAAATGGACGGAACAGTTGGGAATTATCCTATCCATCAAGCTGCGATAGTTGGTTATCCGCTTAGAGCACCAAATCCAATTGCAAATCAAGTAATGGAACTTAATGAAACTATTACATTTGATTTAACTGATTTCTTCTATTATTCAGGAGCTCCTGTAGCTGCAACTCTTTCAGTTCAAAGCAGTGATCCTACTATTGTTGAAGCTGTATTGACTGGAACTGATCTTACTTTGACATCATTTAGTAATGGTGGTAATGTTCAGATTGATATTATGGGCGCACACGCTGGCTACAATGCTGTAAGTTCATTTTATGCTTATGTGGTAAATCCAAATAACTATTACGTAGTAATTTGGGATCTTGATCCAACATCTACAGGAGCAGCTCTTGCTGCATCAATAGAAAATTTCTATGCTGCCGGACCAGTTCACGTAACGAGTGATATAAATGTCTTCCCATTAACAAGTAATGCTGATGCTGTATTTGTGCAGTTGGGAATGTATGGCAGTAATTATGGATTAACTGAAACTGAAGCAGCTCCTTTAGTAGCCTATCTGGATGGTGGTGGAAATGTATATATGGAAGGTGGAGACACTTGGTTTTATGATACTGCAACATCAGTTCATCCGTATTTTAATATCAATGGCCTCCACGATGGGGCTTCAGATATTGCGAACGTAGCTGGTCATGACTTTCTTGACGGTATGAGTTGGACATATTCTGGCGAGAATATCTATATTGACCGCGTTGATCCAATTCCACCGGCAGTTACCATCTTTTCTAATCCGACAGTTGGCTATAATTGTGGTATTGCCTATGACTCAGGAACGTATAAAACTGTTGGAACATCTTTTGAAATTACCGGTTTGGGTGGTACAAATACACTTGATGAAGCTGTAAATGGAATACTTGATTTCTTTGATATCTTAGGTGGTTCCGATGCCGAAGATCCCATAATTCCAATGCAAACAGAACTTTTTAACAATTATCCAAATCCTTTCAATCCGGAAACAACAATTTCTTTTTCTACTACGAAGAGCACGGAGAGAACAGAACTTATTGTCTATAATTTGAAAGGCCAGAAAGTTAAGACGTTGATAAACGAAAAACTGGTTATTGGTAATCACTCGGTAATCTGGAATGGAAAAGATGATTCCGGTAAATTCGTCTCCAGCGGTGTTTACTTCTACAAAATGAAAACAGGAAGTTATCAACAGACGAAGAAGATGATTTTGATGAAGTAATCTTTTTCCTTGAAAGTATTTTGGCTCCCAGTTTAATTCTGGGAGCTTTTTATTTTTACTTTTAAACTTAGCGAATCATCTTTAGTTTTACTACAAATACTGCACCGCTTGGTTTATTGTCATTTACTACAACAGATCCTTCATAACTTCTTAGTGCTTTCATTACGATGAATAATCCTAAGCCTGTTTTACCTGTTTTACCATGCGTAAAACTTTCTTCAAAAATCCTATTTTTTATATTATCAGGTATTCCTTTGCCAAAATCAGCAATCTCAATAATCAAATCATCCTTTTCCTCACGCATGAAAATATCGAGTTTAGGTGTTTTTCCGTGTGTAAATGCATTGCTAATGATGTTATCGAAAACAGAATACAACTTTTCGTCAGCTAATACCATTCTATCAAGAGATTGTAAATTTATTGATTTGTCGCAATAATTTTTCAGAACATCATTAAATATATCCTTTATGGAATATGATTTCAGGTTTTCATTGGAATGCAAGAGTTTTTCCAAAACACGCATTTTATCGATCAGTTCATTACTTTGTTCAATTTTTTTGATTGCTTCTTCCAGGACTTCTTTTTTTTCTTGTCTCAAAAATATCCGGATTGCGCTAAATATTACAGTTAGATTGTTTTTCAAATCATGCCTTAAAATTTTATTAATCAGGTTCAAGTGTTCACGTTGATCCTGGATCTTTTGATTGGCTTGCACCAATTCAATATTTTTTAGTTTGTGGATTTCAATTTCTTTTTCTTTGTTCTCAATCTCATACTTGGATTGCAGATTGGCAATTTTTTGGTTGCTTGTTTCTGAAAATATTTCGTCTTTTATTTCTGTGAATAATGTTAAATATTCATAAGCTTTTTCAAAATTCTTACTCTCGTAATGAACCTTTGACATGGTTTTATAACAATCTATAAGCAATTCTTTTAAATTGAATTCAACGGCACAACTCCGACTCTTTTCAAGGTAATATAATGCTTTGTCATATTTTTTTTGCTTTACATAAAGATCTCCAATATTTGTTAGAGTATTTGTTGTGGCTTTTTTATTTCCTATTTCTTCAGATAAATTTAATGATTCATGATAACATTTTAATGATTCTTCAAAATCATTCAATTCATAAAGAATAAGACCAATGTTATTTTGAACCATTGCAACACCATCTTTATCAGCATTATCTTTCATATATATCAAAGATTTCGCATAATATTCTAATGCTTTATCATTGTCTTTCACTTCATAATAAATGAGCCCAATGTTATTCAACAGTATAGCAATTCCTTTCTTATCATCAATATTCTCCAATGCTTTCAACGATCTTTGAAAATATTCCAATGCTTTATCGAAATTGCTGACTTTCCAATATATCAATCCTATCCGGTTTGAAGACATACCAAAATCTTTTAGATTCTGCAGCTCTTCAAATATTTTCAAAGCTTTTTGTTGAAATTCCATAGCCATGTCATATGAACTAAGTTCATAATAATCAGTACCAATATTATCATAACGCATTGCTACTTCTGCTCTGTCATCAGAAAGCTCGAATAAGATTAATGCATCTTTATGATATCTCAATGCTTCTTCGTATTTACATGAATTGAAATAAACATCGCCAAGAGTTTTAAGCACAATACGTCTAATTGTATCATCTTTCATTTCTACTGATAAGTCCAAAGCCTGCAACGCGAACTCCAATGATTTTTCTGATGAAATACCAAGACTTAATTTAGATAATTCAATTAGCACTTCTGTTTTTTCTTTGTCATTTATTTGACCATTTACCAACGTATTCTCAAGAGTCGCAATATTAGAGATCGGATTGTTTACAGATTCTTTAAGCTTACTATTTTTCATTGTTATACCACCTTATTATATGCTTGTTTTTCCAGAAAATATATTTGCTAAAGTTCTTTTTGAGATGAATGTAAGAGAGGTTTCAGAACAGCTTTTCCTGCATTGCCAATGCTCTTTTCCAGATATTTCAGTTCAGCAAATGTAGCTTTAGTATCTCCATTGGTCGGAACGTCCAGAGCAGATTCGTACATCAGTATAATGCCTTTTGCCCAGATTGCTAATTCCAGAAAAATGAGAAAATAGCAACAGCTACTACAACTTGGATAATAATAACAACTACCAAACCTTTTTTCATTAATCCTCCTAAAATAATTTATAATACAATTAAAGAAATGCATTTCATATGCCATTGATTAAACATTAAAAGTGAAGTCGTATGTGCTTAATTTACAACAAGTTAGAAAGTAACCTCAGAATGAGATGAAATGATTTACGAAGAAAATTGAGTCATTCCCGGCATGTGTGTCCCAGAATGGATACAGTTTTATTTAGACCCTGATCAGAAGTGAATCTAGTTCAAGTCTAATTAGTATTTTAATATTCGAATTTGCTTCCTCTATAATTCCAATTCTACTGGTTTGCAAAGATTAGTTTTGTTTGCTGCTACATGTCCACATTTTTGACAAACAAACAAAGGATTTTTCACCAATTTTGAATATTCTTTCAAATTTGTTTTCATGAAATCCTTCTTCGCTAATTTACAAATTTTTATTTTTTCTTCTTTCGGCATAATACTCCGAAAAACCTTCCCTGGATTACCTCACGATTAGGTTTGATGTAAGAGCGGAATGGAGATGCAAAGTGTTGCGTCTCTACAATGACTCTCGTTCCCAATCCACTAATTGGGAATCGTCGTTAATTGATAAATTCTCCTTCCACAGAATAAGAATTCTATTATTCAAATCTCTTAGTATAAATATGACAATAGGGTAAGCTGTCTTTTTTCTGGTAATAATCCTGATGATATTTTTCTGCCGGAAAGAATCTGGTAGCTATCTCCAATTCTGTTGCAATATCATAGTCTTTATCTTCCAGCTTCTCGATCAATTGATTTGTTATCTTCTTTTGTTCTTTATTTGTATAAAAAACGGCAGATCTATATTGATGTCCTATATCTGGTCCTTGTCTATTAATTTGAGTTGGATCATGTATCTCAAAAAACAATTTAGCTAGTTTTTCAAAACTAATTTTAGCTGGATCATAAACAATTTCTGCAGTTTCTGCATGCCCCGTATCGCCACTAACAACATCATAGTATCCTGGATTATCTACTTTTCCACCCATAAAACCCACAGCTGTGGAAATTACTCCATCCAATTTTTGGAAGTGATACTCAACTCCCCAGAAACAACCGCCGGCAAAATAAGCTTTTTCTTGTTTTGGTTTCTCTGCTTCGAATTGCAAGGAAACTGAATTTACACAATGACGAATATTTTTATCTGTGTATCCTTCTCCTGCAAAAACATGTCCCAGGTGAGCATTACAATTAGCACACAAAATTTCAGTTCTACGGCCATCGGCATCCGTTTGTTCTTTCACTTTACCTTCGATCGCATCATCAAAGCTGGGCCAACCACAGCCGGAATGAAATTTGTCGTTTGATTTAAAAAGTGGTTCTCCGCAGCGCTTACATTTATACACTCCCTCTTCATCATGATCATTATAAATGCCAGTAAACGGACGTTCGGTTCCTTTTTCTTCAATTACAAATTTATCCAATTCTGTTAATTTATTATTTTTTTCTCCATTCATACCTACTACTCCAATCAGCAGGAGGGCAAATATTAAAATCTTTTTCATAATTCCTCCTTTCATTTGAAATAATATATCTAAGTTTTTATTTGATGCTATGAAATTTATTTCTGAAGATAAAAAAACTCCTCAAAATTGAGGAGTTTTAGAAATATTGAATTGGCTATACTTTTACTTCAATAGGTAAAAATAAACAGCTCCCTCATTTTCACCATCATTCATTATTCTGAAAAAATTCTCATCCATTTCGATTTTGAATTCGTCAGGATCAATATATTGTGCAGTAATCCTAACCTTATTGTCATCACTCACTTTTACTTTGGCATAGTTATAAACAAATCCTCCCAAATTAATCAATTTGGTTTGTGAGGAAACTACAAAAGCATTTGGATTACCGATCGACATAGGAGCGAAATACTCAAATACATCAAGGTTCATACCACCGATCGCATCTGGAGCAGAGTCCTTTACTTCGTTACTGCTAATTAATTCACATTTGCCATAATGAGCAACCATTCGAACCTGCTCTCCAGATTTTAACGCATTCATCAATTCTTCAAAACTCTTTAATTGCTCTGTTTTTGCCGTTAACAGGGCTACTATCATAATCAAGCCTATACTTAATACTATCCTTTTCATTTCGTCCTCCGAGTTCAGTTCTTGTGTTCTTTATATCCTGTCAAATTGAATAAGAAAAAGCGAAGAACAGAAAACTGATCTTCGCTTTTTCAAAACTAATTTATCTTAGAATAATTTATATGTGAATCCCAATCCCAAAGTTTCTTTGAATTGGATTTCATCGAGTGGTGATCCATCTACATTAACAGCTGTTTCATCATATATCAGTTGGAAATATAGATTCATATTTAAAAGAGTAGTCAATTGAGCAGTTAAAATATGTTCCCAATCCATCCGTACAGCTTGCCAGGCATCTTCAAATGGTGTGTCTTCCACAGCATCAGATTCAGAAAAATACAGTGCTTTATAGAGAGTTAATTTTGTATTGTAATTAAACACGTTTTTCGCTAAAGGAGTTTTGAATTCACCCACAAATTCAAGACCACCATCGTTTGTGCTGTCATCAGCATAGCTATCGAAATATTGCTTGAATGCAGCACCAAAGCGAGTACTGAGTTCTTTGTTTTCTTCTTTGATAAATACTTTTGCTACACCAAAAGTTTCAGTGAAAATATTTGGATTAATGCTTTTGACTTCATCTTCTCTTTCATCCATGAACTGGCTTTCCCAGCGAACACTGGCAAAAGGATCTACAGCCAGACCAAGTGTAAAACGGAACAAAGATTCAAAATCGATCAGGTCAGTAGTTTTATCTGGTTTTGCCCATTTTTTATCACCACTTACTTCGTCGATAAACTGGCTGTGTGTTTGGCCAAAAGCTAGTTTTAAAGTGTTTTTGTCGTGTAGTTCTGCGCTAAGTTGTTTCTCTGCTAAAAGGTTAGCATTGAAAGCCCAGGAGATTGAACCAATTTCGCTCCCTGCCCAATTATCACTGTAACTGTTTTGATTCAAATTTAATGATACATCTGCAGATTTTGTCCAACTTTCTGCACTTAACCCAACTACTATTGAAATTATAAATATGCTAACTAATACTTTTTTCATTTTCTCTCCCATTTATTTAAACAAATACCTTACGCCTAAAGCGCCATTGAAACCAAAATTAGTATCGGGAGCTAAATCCAGCACCGGGACTAATTCCAGAAAAATATCCAACGGTGCTCCAGAAACTTGATATGCTATTCCCACTGGAATACGAACACCCATATTTGGATCATCTGCTAATTTTATACGAGCACCAATACCATAATAAACCGGTAACGTTTCATTGATCAAACCAAAGTTATGAAACAGCATATCTGCATGTAGGTGCAATGCTCCTTCATCTCCGAAAGACCAGGCTGCTGCTGCGTCGAATGCTGTTGTTTTTCCAGTCCACATTTTTGCACTTAAACCTGTTGGTTCTCCCAAAATCACACCAATACCCAGTCCTGAATTCTGAGCAAACAAACTAAATGCCATAATAAGCATCACGATAATAATTGTTGTTTTTTTCATGAAAATATCCTTCTTATTTATTAATCAAATGCACATCCATTTGAGGATATGGAATATTGATCTTATTTTTATCAAATTCTGTTTTCACCTGTTCAGTTAAGTCGAAATAAACAGCCCAGTAATCACCTGTTTTAGCCCAGACTCTAACAGTAAAATCAAGCGAGCTGTCATTTAGTTTTCCCAACCTTACAAATGGTGCAGGATCTTTTAGAATAAGTTCATGTTTCTCGATAACTCCTGCAATAATTTCGTTAACTTTTTTAATATCAGAGCCATAGCCTACTCCAAAAGAAAAATCTACTCTTCGAGTTTCTTCTGCAGAATAGTTTGTAATGGTTCCATCCATTATTTTTGAATTCGGTACAATTATTTTCTTGTTATCAACTGTGTTGAGATCAGTAGTAAAGATGCTGATTTTGCTGATCACACCAGAAACTCCTCCTGCCTCTACGTAATCACCAACTTTGAATGGACGAAACAGGATGATGAGAAATCCAGATGCAAAATTGGAAAGCGAACCCTGCAAAGCCAATCCGATAGCTAAACCGGCAGCTCCAATAACTGCCATAAATGATGTAGTTTGAATTCCTAATTGCGATAGTGCAGCCAGGACCACAAATATCCAGAGTGTACTATAGGTTAGTGATGCTACAAAACTGGAAATTGTTGGATCGACGTTTCTCTTATTAAGAACTTTTATTAATATTTTTTTAATGCTGGAAACAACGATCTTACCAATAATTAATATTGCTACGGCTGCTATGAATTTCAGTCCAAATGCTGAGACCCATTCATAGATTTTTGGTAGTATTTCTTTCATTTTCTCCTCCCCTCTTAGATGAAAGTTAATCTAATGAAATATTTTACAATGTCAAAAATAAAACAAATATTCTATTATCTACAGACGAGTTCAAAGAATACCCTTTCTAAATTATTTGCTACTATTTTTATTACTTGATACGGAAGAATTCGATCCTTCTGTTTTTCCTTCTTCCTTTTTCTGTGTTGTTATTTGCGATAGGATGATCTGGACCCAAGCCGATAGCCTGCAACCTGTTTTCTTCAATTCCTTCATCAACTAAAAACTGTTTTACGGATTGTGCTCTGGCTTTTGACAGTTTTAAATTAATAGAACGAGATCCTGAATTATCTGAGTGGCCACTGATCTCCAGCTGCATTTCAGGATAATCTAGAAGAGTACGTGTTACCTTCATAACCACAGATTTTGCTTCTTCTGTAAGTTCAGAGCTTCCCATTTTAAAATTGATCCCTTCAAGAATTATCGGAGCCTTCTTCTTAAATATCACTTCTGGTTTTCTGTCGGGACATCCATCACTATCATTATATCCATTAAAGGTCTCTGCTTCAGTGGGACACAGATCTTTTCCATCAAGAACTCCATCTCCATCTGTATCGGCGTTATTTGGATTAGTTTGATGTATATTTATCTCATCATAATCATTGATGTTATCATTATCAGAATCCTTTGAAACAGGATTAGTGTAGTAATTATTTATTTCATCTCCATCGGTAAGCTTATCATCGTCAGAATCGACAGACACTGGATTAGTTTTATATTTCATAATTTCATCATAATCATCTAATCCATCCATATCTGTATCGCTGGAATTCGGATCTGTTCCTGTGTTAGTTACATCTATAAAAGCTCCGGTATTGGTTTCAACGGAATCTGCAAGAGCGTCTTTATCGTTATCATATTCAGGGCAACCATCTTCATCTTCGAAACCATCGAAATCTTCTGGAGTAAATGGACATTTATCTTTGTTGTCTCTAAAGCCGTCTTTATCGCTGTCTTTAAATCCACCAAAACGAATAGCTAAGCCGATTCCAAAAGAAAGATTTCCAGATTGAACGTCACCTCTGCTTAATTCGGAAAGCCCTGACATGTCACCGGTTTGATCGAATAAGTTCTGATATTTAAAGCCGAAATTGATGCCAACATGCCGGGAAATTTCCCACTCAACACCAAAGATTCCGCTAACGAAAAAATTTGTATCAGAATCAATAATAGTTGATGTGTCGACATTTTTGGCTTCCCATTTAAACATTCCTACACCTAATCCCATATATGGAACCCAAATTCTATTCGGTACAAAATTATATCTTAAACCCATTGAAATTGGCATAAAAGTTGTACGATATGGCGCATCAGATTTTTCTTCAATATGGCTGGAGAAAGAATTGTTTTTTTCATCATCTCGTACAGTTACAAATCCATACCCACCATTTAGCCAAAGAGCAAATTTACGGTTGAAATAATAGCCAAATTTGAACTCGCTCATTGCACGAATAGAACTATCATCAACTTTTCCACCAAGCAATTTTGTGCCGCTGGTTCGGGTTTCAATGAAAATTTGTTTACCAGGAATTTTAGCATGCAATAGACTTATAGTAACTACAAACAGCAGAATTAGTATTACAATATATTTTATATTATTCATTAACATCCTCCAACAACTAGCCTTTTACATCATTAGATAATGGTTTTTTTCTGTCAAATCGAAATTTTATGTGCATTATTTGAAGTTCTTTTATAAATATCGTAGATTATTGTTTTAAGAATATCTTTTCCAAGGTCAGCTTCATTTTATGGTAATGAGTTCCTTGCCAGTAAATCTTTCCACATCTTCGACAAATTTTGTAATCCTCAAAAGCTTCAAATACAGCTTTTGGAATTAAATCTTTGATCTTACTTCTTTCGATATCACTAAAATAGACATTACAATGCGTACACCTGGAAAACAAATGCTCATCATCTATTTTTATATAATTTTTTAGTTCATACAACTGGTTTATATATAAAGTCTCTTTTATTAAAAATCGTGAGAATTTCTGTTTTAATTTAAATATTTTTTTGCTGCGTGTAAGAAATACACGTTTTTCTTTATTGGCGATAGAGATAAGTGAGGATAAGCTTGTTGAGCTATGTACTGCTGCATCATAACCCAATAACCGCAGCCATTTGGCGAGTCTTATTAAATTATCTTCAAGCAAAAATTTTGGAGATAAATTTTTATTCAAATCTTCCAACCCTGAAAAATGTTTCAACCTCTGGGATCTTTGTTTTTTTGGCTTCTTTAAGTGTTCCAGTAAAAAGTACTTTTCCTTGATCGAGAAATATAATTCTATCTGCGATACGGTGAATACTAGCAAGTTCATGAGTTACAATTACAATTGTCATTTTTAAGAGCTTTTTCAATTTCAGGATCAGTTCATCCAAAGCAGCACTTGTAAGTGGATCTAAACCTGCAGAAGGTTCATCACAAACCAGGATATCCGGATCCAGAGCAATCGCTCTCGCCAAAGCAGCTCTCTTCTTCATTCCACCGGAAAGTTCTGAAGGAAACAGATTTTCTGCTTTACCAAGATTAACAAGGTCCAATTTAACTCGGATCATTTTCTCGATAATATCCCGCGTTAGATCTGTATGCTGTTCCAGGGGAATAGAAACATTATCTGCTACGCTAATAGAATTAAGCAGAGCACCATTTTGAAAAAGCATTCCAATTCTGCTGAGTATTTCATCAAACTCAATCTCATCCATTTCTGTTACTTCGTTTCCGAAGATCTTAACTGAGCCGGAATAAGGCTGATATAAACGAAGTACATTTTTTATGAATGTGGTTTTACCACAGCCACTTCCACCTAAAATAACAGTGATCTCCTGCGGATAGATATCGACACTAATTCCATTTAATACAGTTTCATCTCCGTATTTTGCAACTAGATCTATTACCGAAATTATTGTTTCTTTTTTCATTTCATTTATTAAAAATAGAATATCATACTACTAAGAGCATCTAATATTATTACCCAAAAAATTGCAGCTACAACAGACTGCGTTGTTACTTTTCCCACACCTTCTGCTCCACCCTTTACATTGAACCCATAATAACTGCCGATAATTACAATAACCCAGGCAAAGAAATAACTTTTTCCCAATCCGATGAGAGCATCCCGCAAAGTTAAAACCTCAAAAACACGATTAAAAAAAACGATTGTACTGAGATCAAGATAAGTTACGGCTATGATAAGTCCACCAAAAATTCCTATTAATGTTGAAGCAGTAACCAGAAGAGGAATTACAAGTGTTATTGCATGAAATTTTGGAACAACAATATAACGAATTGGATTAATAGCCATCATCGTTAAAGCATCGATCTCTTCTGTAACTTTCATAGTTGCGATTTCTGATGCAATAGCAGATCCGCTGCGACCTGCCAAAATAATTGCTGTAAGAATTGGACCCATTTCTGTTACCATCGAAATTGCCATAAGATCTGCTACAAATATATTCGCTCCAAATTGACGCAATTGAGCTGCAGATTGCAAGGCCAGAATCAAACCCAAGATAAATGAAAGAAGCCCGATTATACCTAAAGCATCTACACCAATAAGTAAGCCTTGCTGAACAACTGATCCTTTTCTTTGTCCTTTTTTATTGTAAATGCCAACAAAAGACCAATAAAAAATATCTGCTAAAAGATAAAAAGCTTGTTTGCTGGATTCTAACCAGGCAAAGAGATATTCTCCAATTCTTACAAATAAATTTTCTTGTTTAGCTTTTGACTGTTTAACCACTTCCAACGAAGAAAATGTTTGATATGATTGCTCAACTTCAGTATGCAAATTCACAATTTGTGGTGAATGAACAGAATATATCTCAATGAGTTTATCTAAAAAAGCAACACCAGCACTATCGATCTTAACAAGTTGACCCGCATCTATCTGCTTTACCTCTTCTTCATTTTGAAGTGTAACTTCTTTCAACAAACTTGTTACATTGGTCTTATCCAGATTCGTCGGGAGCAGCAATATGTTGTTTTTTATATTCATTTTATTTCAGGAAATAAGTTATCCGTAAGAATAATGTGTGATTTGTTGCGATATATTCATCACCAATTTCAGGAACTTTATTCAAGAGTTTCAGTTTGTAATCCAAAGAAATATGTTTAAAAAGTTTCAGGTTAATTACGTTTTCCCATTCCATAGAGTTATACTCTTCTTTATCAAAAGGAAACAGAAAGTCTGCATTAGTGCTGTAGGAGATGTTGTAAGGAAGTTGAAAAGAACCAACGAGAGATAATTCCATGCCGGTTTTAGATACAGAATCAAGTTCTTGATACATTCTGTAGCTATCTCCAGTATTTGTTCTTAAATAGGCATCATTGTTTATTTCTTGCCGTAAACCAAATCCTCCTCGAATACTTAGATTTGATTTTGATTTATTTAGAATTCGGTAATTAATTCCAACACCTTCTTTTAATTTAAGAGGAAAAAAGGAGGATGAAACTTGCACTTTATCTACTAACACGCTATCCAAAAGCACATCACCGTCTTTATCGATTTTCGTGCAGTAAAAGTCGTTGGAATCATAAATATTCTCATTGAAAAAGTGTGTTTCTGCATCAAAACGGCCATACACTCCCAAATTTTGAACAAAGTAATAGATAAGTGTATTCTTCAGATCAAAGCTGTCCTCTGATAATCTAAAATCATCACCAGATGCTTTGGTCGTACCTAATTCTATCAGATTTTTCATAGTATAATGTAACGGATACTCATCATATATCAGATAATTTTCCAGCTGCAGATTTACATCAATGGTAGTTTCGGCATTATCCTTATCATTTTCATTATCGCTTCTAATATTGGCATTGCCATGGATAGCACTAGAGAATTTCAGCTTCTCCAAAGAAGCTTCCAGGAAACTTTCTTCCAGTACACCGGCTCCGATCATATTAGTTGGATTATCATCATCATCCGTATCCATCACAATTGTGAATTTTATTACCTCACCCTTTTTCACATAAACTGTTGTAAAATTTGCATAAGTATTAAAAGGTTCATTATTCACGGTAATTTTATGCAGTCCCGGCTTTAATGCCCATACTGTGGCTTGCTCTCCGATTTCTTCTTCAGCAGGGAATTCACTACCGAAACTCTCTCCACTGCCAAGATCAAATATCTCATAACGAACTTTAGAATAATTCCTTTTCTCATCCATCACATCAACTATAAGACAACCCCAATCTGGCTCTATAATTGATTTAAAACGAGGAACAACTTCAATATTAGATTGGGTCATATGCTGGTTTGCATTACCAGAACCATATTCAATAGTATAGTTACCTTCTAGTAAAGGAAGTGGTGTTCCCATTTGTCCAGATTGCACAAAGCCATATCTATCAATAGCCTTAAAATAGGGTTCACTATCAGTTCCCGATATAGCAGGCAGCAGTAACAATCCTTTCCCTTCTCCGGCAGATTCAGTTTCATTCAACTGTATTAAAGTTGAATCTAAAAGTGCAATCAAGTCTTTGTTTTCAAACTTCGAATCTGCATCAATGTAGCACACTCTGATGATTTTACGAACAAAATTGTCCGTTTCATCTAAAATAATCTCATTTACCGTTTGAACAAATGTATCAATATCATTGGCTAATAGAACTCTTTCGGTATTTACACTATGCTCTACAACACATCCTTCTTCTCCGCTGTTACGCAAGGCCAAATCCATCACAACTCTGGCCTGCTGCAAATTCCCAGATTTATAAAGCTCAATATTATTAACCGTCGTAGCAATTTCCATATCTGCTTTAGATCCGAGGAACTCTCTGTGTGTAGTTTCAAATACATTATAGCTTTCAAACCTTTTCTGTACCATGTCTGGAATAATTTTTGATAGCTTAACTCCCCAAAGATCATAATCCAGGTAGGTGATGCGTGGACCAAAATGGCGCATCACAATTTGGCTGCGATTGTAGGTTTTGGAGACTTTTGCATCCAAAATAAAAACCGATTTATCGATGGAAGTTTCAAGTTTTAATTCTTCCTTTTCAGAATGGGGATAATATTCCAGAATATAATAATTTTTGGAGAGAACTTCACCGAAAGTACAACCGGCTAAAACTATAATTAGAGCATAGAACCAAATATATTTCTTCATCTTTCAGCCTCTTTATTTTTTCCTGGTTCTTATCAGCAAAGATGGATCTTCACTGATCTGACGAGAGAAGTCATTTAAATAATCAATTGTTTCTTTTAAGGTTTCTACCATATCCAGAATGTCTTGTCTGCTTTCCAAATGAGTTGCATCAATATGAGTAACTGCTGTATCGACTTGCTTTATCATTTCATTCAGATCTGTTATTGTTTGTTTGATATCTGCTTTTGCTATATCTGATGTAATAATATCTGTATTGCTAATTATATTTTCCAATTTTCCTGACTGCATTATTGAATCTAATTTTGCGATGGTTGATTTCAAGTACTCTGTGGTATTGCCTAGTTCTGAAATCATCAAATCAAGATTTTGGATCATGGCTGTAACCGGCTGACGATTATCATCGATGAGAGAATCAACATTTGATAGTATATTCTCTAGTTTTAGTCGGTTTTCTTCATTGGTAATGGCAGCCAGATTATTCAAGAGAACTTCCACTTTATCGGCAATCACCTCGGCTTTTCCTGAAATACTTTGGAAAGCTGATCCTCCGGATTCAATAAATGAACCAGGTGACAAAAGCTTTGCTGCATTGCTGCCACCGGAGATTTCTATTTGAAGAAGGCCAGTAATACCGATAGGCGTAAGAGCAGCTGAGACATCTTGCTTCAGAGGAGTGTTCTCTTTCACGCTAACCACGACGATAACACTGGTCACATCTTCCGAATCTATATTGATCTCGTCCACGCGTCCAATACCAATTCCATGATAGCGAACCGGACCACCAACCTGCAAGCCAGATACAGTTAAATCTTGATATCTTATGTAATATGTATCCCGTTTCTCCATTATCTTATTTCCCGCGATTAATACAAGAAAGATGATCATGAGAACGGAGATCACCACTAAAAAAATTCCCAATCGAAATTTCTGAGCTCTACTGACCATAGGATTCTCCTTCGTTCTTTGCGGAAATTATTTCCAAATTGTGCAGTGTCAAGAAAAAGATAGCTTTGAATTCAGGGTTGAGATCGAATTAGCAAAAACACTTCATTTAATAATTACTTATTATTAAAACTTATAGTAAATAAACGCTGCGACTAAAGCAATTAAATAATAGTTAAATTGATTTACCTGAATATCAGAAAAGTATCTCTACAAATACTCCCAAGCGGAAGGTACGCAGCTTAGTTATCTGTTTCATGTTATCAGTGTATTCATAGTTGCTGGTAAGACCGCCGCTTATATTTTTATTGAATTGATAAGAAACTACAGGAGTAACGGTATAGCGTATTTTGTTCTCAACATCATCTTCGTCTCCCACAGAATTAGTAGATTTATTCAATGTTTTCTCAACTGAAAAGGCTAGATCAGTTGTTAATTCATTCTTCATTCTGGTTCTTTTAAAGAAAAGGATCTTCAATCCTTTTGCGGCAGCATAACTCCAGGAGAATGAGCCAGTTACAGACGTAACAACTGAACTACTTCCGGTGCTGGTACCACCAGAAAGACTTCGTTCATTTTTAGTAATTGAATGATTCAGATTAATGTTGGAAGTTATATTTCCCTTCCAGTTGCCAAACCATGAAATTAGCGGTGTAAAGCCAAGTCTAACCTGTCTTGTATCGGGATCATCACCAAAGCCGATATCACCAGTTTCTGAGACAGATTGAACAAAGCTACTGGTTAGTCGGGAGCTGGTAAGAATATTTTCGAAATGGATCAGTTTTTCAAATTCAGTTAGCGTTATGCTAATATTGGGGAAATTCGTTGTGATCTGACTGTTATCGTTAAAACTGTATGTTTTTTTATGTTCTGTGGAATAACCCCAATTTGTTGAGAGATTATTAAAAATTGGGAAACCAATAGAAGTGGAAACTTTATCGGTTATGGTCTTCATATCAATTTCTTTATCTAAGCCATCTTCTTGCAGGATATGAGGTAATCCCAATTGATAAAGAAATTTGGGTCTATCTAATCTTTCTTCATATGATGTACGATAGCTATTGTCGTATGTTACACGAATATTCTCTAATCTAGCAATATAACTTACAACAGAAGCAAAAATGTTAGATGATTCGATCGGTTGAAGATTTTGACCACCAGAACCTTTATAGTCTCCACCTTTGGGATCATATTTTTCCTCCGGTTTTTCCCCGGGTGGTTTTGTTTCTTCTTCTTTGCCGCCAGAATCATTATCTTTAAAACCTTCTTCTTTAACCTCTTCTTCTTTCTTGCCAAGCTCATCTTCTATTTTGCTTAGTTCGGTTTTTAAGTAGTCTTCTTCTTTCTTTTCTTCTTCCTCAAACTCTTCTTCATCTTCTTTTTTTTCATCATCATCTATAATTTCATCTGTAGTTTTTTTACCGAATTTCTTATTGAGCCATTCAGATAGATCCTGCAGCATATCGCGATTCTTTAGTGTAAATGTACCACCAATTAATCTATTTACACTACCTTTATAATACAAAGTATCCGTAACTCCAACTTTAATGTGATCCTCGTCATAGTTGGCCGAAGCATTTGCATCAAAACTAAAAACAGACTCCAGATACTTAGGCGTAAAATTTAGTGATGTGGCTTGAATCCTTTCTTTTTCTTGCCCTATATTTACATCATACACATAGTTTTTTAATAATAGATCTCGTTTGGTTGTAAGTGAATAAGCAGCAGAAATATCACTAAAAATATCATAATTTACCGATGACTGGGTATTAAATGATTTGGTTCTCTGGGAATTTGTTTGTTTGGTCCAATATGGAATCGAATCTGTATAAGTTTCCCAACGCCATTTACTGGGCATTTTATCATCATAAATAAGTTGATTTTCAATACTGTTGGGGAAAAAATAGAATTTGTAATTTTTCCAAAGACCTATTGAGGTATTTTCTTTAGAGATAGTAAGACGATAATTGTGTTTAATATTGAATGTGATCGTTGTATCTGCAAGTGTTGAAGAAGTGGTTTTTCTTTCTTCAATAAAAGAACTAACGGTTGTGTTTTTTATTGTGTATGCTAAAATTTTACTTTTCGGAGTTTTGCTCTGACTGAACGATACATCTGCCCTTTTGGTTAAAGATCTATTTTTTTCACGGGCTTTATCTTCTTTACTCAAGTCATCTCGCAATACATCTGTGTTTGCTTTAAAGCGTGGAATGCCAAGAGATTGTGTTCTTTTTAATGTAAGTGGAAGATTTAATCCCCATTCAGCAGGAAGGAATTTTTGCAGGTAATACTTATTATTAATTGATAAATTGATTTCTCGGACTTGCCTTGGTGAATTTGATCGTGTAGATGAGGCTTGAAAGTTTTCTGTTCTCCACTGCAGATTTACATCTAAATCTGAAAAGTCTGCAAATTTAGTATGGAACGTAGTACGAGCAGCAAAACCAATTTCTTCATATGGATCGGCTACTCTTATGTCATCAAAATATATTCTACCGGTAAAGGTCTCAGATGCCTTCATACCAAGTGAGATTGAACGGATATTGGTTAAAGTAGGATTTCCCACTTTGCTGTAAACAAAACCATCTTTTTCATAACTCACATCTTCTTCATCATCAATATTTTTTAATTCTGTAAGATCTGAAAAATCTATTTCAACTTCTTCCCAGTAATTTTTATCCATTATTGCCTGATATGAAGTAGGCTCTAAAGCATGATTAATCTGGTAGTAGTTTAGAGAATCTGCTCCCATACGAATAAACAGTGTATCAGATTGGGACCGTGATCGATCTAGTTGGGCAGTTTCACTATACACCCAAAGACGTAAACGCTCATATGTTGTAAGATTTAAATATTCACGGAAAGACTGAGTAACTAATCCGAAATGATTAGCTCCCAGATTCGTATAATCAATAATAAGAGATTGTTCCAGAGTATCTTCACCCTGTTTTTTTATTACAGTATGGGGAGCCGGGCTATAATGCTGGTCTTTTTGATTGTCGATAATTCCCACCAGCATCGTTTCTTCTTCTTCATCTACGATGCTTCCGTCTTCATCTCTAATGAAACCTTCTTCCCATTTGTTTCCAGCAATATCGAGTGATACCAATTTGATTCTGGTACTATCTTGAGTTTCAAACCAGATCCGTGCATAACTAACCCTTTCCAGATCGGGATCTCTAGTAGCTTCATTTGATACTGCTGTATAATTATCTCTATTGTGCAGAGGAATGCGGTATAACCGCCAGCCATTGTACTGACTTTCCAGAAATTCATCACCATCATTTAGACAGGCAGAATATTCGTAATACACTTCAGATAAATTTAATAGACTGCTGCTGTTCAAGTCTTCGGTATCGAGTTTATCATTACCCTCAGTTCCGTTTGCATTAGGATATTCATCATCCCCATTGATCTTAACTATTTTAAGGTCATAATTATCAAATGGATCATCACCTGGCTCGCCGTTTTTAATTCTATCCAAACCAGTATCTTCACCGCCATCCAGGATACCATCTACATTAGTCATGTTCCCGGCATCATTTAACTGACCGTCTTCTTTATCCGGTCTATTGCTCTCACCAGGACGATAAAAATCTTCACTCACTTCACCCAGATCTATATGAATATTAACTGGATTAAAATCAGAATTATTATTTAAATTATCTACTTTTACCAGGAATTCTATGTATTTCTTGTTTGAAAAATCGACCTGATTTCCAATATATTTCATTACACCAGCCCAGTATTTGGTTTGAACTCCAGGTAAGCCTAATGGCGGAGGTTTTATTTTGAAAGCAAGAACAGGAACTTTTTCGCGTTCTTCTTCATTAGAAAGTGTTTCAGGGTCATACACATCTTCGGCATATACATTTTGGGGATTGTAATAATTAAGATCAGCTTTGATAAGGTTAGTAGGATTTGAACCAGGATACTCAAATGGCCTACTGGCAGGCGCCCAGGTTCCCCGCGATACTCCCAGTGGATAAGTATCAAGAATTGATTCCATATCATCGATATAAGCTTCTTTCTTATCATGCTGTTTTTCCGATCCATAGATTTTAGGAATACTCATTGCCACTTCACCAGAAAGATTCATCGTCGACTCTTCGTCAGTTTTTATAAGCGGAAACCAGTCGATAAAACGGGTCATGAAAGGAATATCATAATCCAATTCCCCATCAAGGTCAGCCAGAATTAGGCTACGGTTTTCGTTACCGATCTTGGGTCTGTCTTCCTTAACTTTTTCCGATTGATAGATAAGAGTTCCACCTGCTTTGATATTATGGTTGAATTCCATATCGGCGCGAACACCTAAAATAGTTTTACTATCAACAGAAAATAACGGTCTAAATTGATAACTTATATCAATTTCTACATCGGGATTTTTCGCTTCAGCATTTAAAAAGTTGATGATACCAAAATCATAATCTACTATAAAGTCGACATTCTCATCAAGTTCGCGTTTACTGGATCCCAGCTCAACTACAACACTTCCTGGCAAAATATTCATCTGACCCAGTGAAATCTGATCTCGACCAATTTCACCTTTTACCGAGAAATAGTAATTATACTCTTTTTCCTCTCCCACATTCTGTACCGTTTCTTGATCTTCTAAATAAACAGCTGAATCACCAAGAGCAAAAAACGGTTCCAATAAAGGAAATATGATATATCCGGCTTCTAAATTTACTGTGGAATCATCTCCATTAATTGTTCCATCTTTGTTTACATCTAATAGAAGATAACCATTTAAAAGTTTTGCATTCTTTCGAAGTGTGTCTGGAGTTGCCGGAATACTTTCCAGAAGGTCATCAGGTAAATTAAAGTTGGGTGTGTTATAGGAATCTCTGGTAAAAATATTTAATTCAAAACCTTCCGATTTTATACCCTGCATTCCCAAACTATAAATATTGCGAACTTCATATTTCCATTCTTCATCTGCAATTGTCTGGTTGGAACGTTTTAGTATCTTAACTAAAACTGGATTAGTGGAACTATCTCCAATTGGCACCCCACTTCTGGTAGTATAAGATACACCAATCGTATGCAATCTTGTAATTGATGTAATGAAATCCATATACTCAGGGAAAAAAGTTATCAAACCACTATTGTAATCTATAATGAATTCAAGACCTTCAGTAAGAACATTGAATTGATATTCGTAGTCATCTCCATATTCTTCATATCCTGGTACAGTAACAGTTCCATTGTTATTTACATTATTGTCATCTATATAAAGAGCAAAAGGCTTATCAGCATCCGGTAATAAACCAGCTCCTTGATTCGAGATTTTCCATTTTCCATCTAGAATTTTTATCTGGTTATCATTGTACCCAAAAACAGGGCTATCATCAACAAGATCATATAGTCGATCCGGTTTTTCTATAAAGTACATTTTTCTTTTTACATAGTTTTTACTGGCAATAATCGTAGAATCGGCTTGAGAAGAACCCCTGTATTTTTGCGTATTCTTTTTAGCTTCGTCTCTTCCCATGATAGCTGTTACTTTTAAATTACCTGCTTCAAGATCTGTTTTTATTCCAAAGAGTCCTTCGGAAGAAACGTTGTAACTTATAAATTGTGATCCGCTTAAAGCCAACGAAATATTACCGCTATCAATTCTTTTTACTATTTCGTCTTCATCGCCTTCATAATTTATATTCACTTCGGTTGGTGTAGGTAAAGCATCACTGTCGGAAGTAGATTGATGATTTACATTCACATGGATCTTTTCACCGATAGTTCCCCTCAAACGCAAATTCAGATCTTGTGTCATTTCCAGATCAAAATCTTGATTATCGTTGCTCTCTGTTCCTTCACCACTTCGTTTTGTGCTATTACCGGCAAAAGTTAGTCTCTGGCTTCCGTCCAAACTCAAGCGCCCGGCTTTATTCCCCATGAATTTACGAACAGCTTTTGGTAGAGCAACTTTGGGTAATTCGATGACGATTTCCGGAATTAAACCAAGATCATCTGTACGCTCTTCATTTTGTAATAATTCACTAACTTTTTCATCCAGAGTTTTATGAAACAGTCCATTAAAACTATTTTCATAATAGCTTTCCAATGGCACGTAAACCGGTTCTAATAATTCAATATTACCTAGTTTGCAGGTTAGTTTAACATTGCCTTGTTCATAATCTATTTCTTTGGATGTGGTAGTATAATTTGATCCCAATTGGGGGCGAGCATAATTCGAAAGAGAAAATCCTTTATCCAGTTTATAATAATTTAATTCCGTATATTCTAGGGGAGTGTAGCCAGGAAGGTAATATTTAGGTGTAAATACTTCACTGTATAAACCAAGTGAAACTGAAAATAATATTAGTAAAATTATACTTTTCTTAATCATTTAAAATTCTATATTCCTACAAATAAGGTTAAGACCATCTATTAACAGATTGTTATCAATTTCATCAACTTCATCAGAATTATTACAAATAACTTCTGCTATTCCACCAGTAGCAATCGCAGAAAACTCACCAATATACTGATACTCTTTTTTAATTTCTCGGATGAACCCGTCAAGTGCCAACCTATTTCCTGTAACTATTCCCGACATCATCGCATCTTTCGTGGTATTACCCAGAAGATTTTCCGGTTCGATTAACACAATTTCTGGCAACTGAGATGTTAAAGAATAAAGAGCTTCTGCAGAAATATTAACTCCCGGAGCTATAATATAACCATGGTAGAAACCATTTTTTCCTACCAATTGAATTGTAGTGGCAGTTCCCAGATCACAGATAATACAGTTTTTTTTATATTTCTGCCAGGCAGCATACGCATTTACTATCAAGTCGGAACCAATATAATCTGGATTGGAAACAGGAAAAGTTAATCCAAGCCTACTACTTGCTGTTACAATTATTCTAGGGCAATCAAAATATTGTTCTAACAAATCATAAAAAACTTCTGTTAATTGTGGTACTACAGATGAAATAGCAATTCGAGTAATGGAATTGAATGAAATTTGTTCTTTGGAAAATAGAGTTTTGATCTTTTCATCGTATGAATCAGCAGTTTCCAACTTGGCTGTTTTAATTCGCCAATGGAAACGAAGCTCATCTTCGCAATATATACCTAATACAATATTACTATTGCCTATATCGATCACAAAATTCATTTCTTTTGCTATCCCTTTTCCAGATACTTTTCTTCAGACACAATTCAGCACATTACAATAAAACAATACAACGATAAATATAAAAAAAGATAACAATGAAAATATGGTGCGAAAAAAAAAGCAACATGTACTATTTGTCAATAAAAGATTAAGCTTATTCTAAACACAATGAGCCTGCCGTGAAGGCAGGCTCGAAAATACTTTCAGATTTTGTTCGTAATTATAATGTAATTGCTTCTACAGGACAAGCATCTAAGCATGCACCACAATCAATGCAAGTATCTGCATCAACAACAGCTTTGTCATCTTCCATTTTAAGTGCTTCCACGGGGCATGTATCGATGCAAGCTCCGCATCCGATGCAAGTTTCTTTATTAATATTAACTGCCATAACGTCCTCCAATATTATTTGGGTGCAAAATTATGAAGTGAATTTAATCTTACAAGTTTTTTTTATTGTGAATTTCTAAAACCTTTTCTATTATGTTTTTAGAAAAAGAAATTCATCGCATTATTGTAGGAAAGTTCTGCTACTTTATTGGGTGTTATCCCTTTTATTTCAGATATTTTTTCGATAACATACCTGAGATTTAAGGGCGAATTACGCTTACCACGATTAGGAACAGGTGTTAAATAAGGAGAATCTGTTTCGATAAAAAACATATCATCAGGAACCATTCTTACAACATTCTCCAATAAGTTGTTTTTATAAGTAATAGTTCCGGTAAAAGAGATTTTCCATCCCATAGATAGTACTTTTTCTGCAAATAACTCATCGCCGGAGAAACAATGAAAAACTACGTTAGCAGGATTCTGTTCTTGCAGTAATTCAAAACATTCATCATGTGCATCGCGATCGTGAACAACCAATGGCAGATTAAGATCAATTGCAATTTTTATTTGATCGGTAAAGACCTTACGTTGAACATCACGAGGAGATAGATCGCGGTAATAATCCAAGCCGCATTCACCAATGGCAACCACATTTTTGTTCTTTGCACTCGCCAGTAAAAACTCTCGGTTATACACTTTTGCATCATGGGGATGGAAACCTACAGTTGCATAGATCATATCGTATTTTTCTGCCAGTTTCAAACTAGCAGAAACCGTTTTTTTATCAACACCAACATTAATAATCCTTTCAATTCCCAGCTTTTTGCATTTCTGAAGTAGCTCTTCTCTATCTTTATCAAAATGCTCAAAATCCAGATGAGCGTGTGATTCAAATATTTTCATTTTTCACCTTTAATTATCAATCCTATCATTACCCTGATGAAGAATCATCATTATCATATCTACCTTAAATTCCTCATCCAGATGAAACATTATTTCTGCCATATCTGCTGCTGCTTCAGTGCCGTCATACGCAATTAGATACGTTTGTAATTCAATATTACCATTTTTTTTAGTGACTTCCTGAACTTTAAAATAAACATTATGAGATTGCCAATAATTTCCCAGCATAAGCAACAGATTCGCATAGGAATTTAACTCGTAAACTTTTCGCTGGCCATTTCGCATTATAAGAGTTGTAGGTATATCATCATGAACCACCAGAAAGTTTAATAATTTGCTTCCTATAGCACGATGTTCATAAGCAAGTTGGGTAATGAATGGAGCAATTGTTTCTATTTCATCAGAGTTTAGAGAATTCATAAAAATTTCTTCATCGTATCCTATTATTACTGAGTTATCAGTTAGTTCATAATTAAGCGTGGGAGTAAAATTAATGCCATCATTATCCTGCACCAGATCAACATTGATCTCACAGCTAAAATCATCTTGATATTTTGGAGCCAACACAGATATCATATTGCCTTCTTCTCGAATCTCTCGCTGTGGAAATTCCGAAAACAAAAATCCAACTGGATCTGAAATTTTATTGTGTAGTAGTTCCTTCGACTGCCTTACAGCATGATATGATTTCACATAATCAGAAAGAGTTAAGGAACTTATTTCCGGCAGCAATCCAATATCCGGTTCAGGTTTTCTTTTGCGAGGGACCCGACCAATATTAGAAACTGCGGTTTTTTGTATTTTCGCTGTTGTATTTAGGTCAATTTTATCTTCAATAATTGGAACTGATTTTTCTTCTTCTTTTCTGCGGATAGATTTTAAAGCTATTGCAATATCATAATCTACTGGAAATTCAATTTTTATAATGCGACTTGATTTTATGGGCAAATAAAATGTTAGAATATTATCCTTTAATTCTAATTCAATCGGTTTGATCTCTGTACGCTCTGAATGGCTGGTTTCCCAGAGTAAATTTAATGCTTCAGCTCCGATTTTACCATTGTATTCAATTTTAATTTTTTCCAGATCGCAATATTCCTGCAGGAAAATATAATCTGCTGTATTCAATCGATAAATAAAACCTTCGAGGAAATTTAGAAATGGCTTGATTTTAGAAAAATCCTCTACAAAAAAAATAACCGGCAAGCTTTCTCGCTGATCAGTGATCTTGCTATTGATCCAGTCATACTCGACTTGTACTGAACGTCCATTTTTATCTGCAAAAGATTTTACAATTTTCTTATTTCCAAATCCAGCTGGGAAATTGGTTTTAAAATCACCCTTTTTTAACCAACTCTGGTAAAGTTTATATTGAAAGGTATTTTCAAAATCATCAGCTTCAGGTTCAAAGGCTTCTAAAATCAATGCTACATTCAGCATAACCAGCATTAGGAAGATTTTAACAAAATTATTACTTAATTTATTTGACATTTCATAACCATATCACTTTTGTGAACGAGTAAATTTTAGTTCTGGAATAGGTCAATAAAATCCAGAAAATTAGGAGTAAAGATATGATGATCGCAGAAAAAGATAAAAATAGAATAAAAGAATTCTTTGAATTAAGTGGGATGGATTTCAATTTCGGAAAATATCATAAACCCATACTGGTATATGAAGTTGCAGATGACAAAGTTCGCTATTCTCTATGGGAAGAAGAGATCTTAGATCGATATGGATTAAAGAATGTAGATGGCTGGGATAAAACAGAGAATGTGGCCTTCTGCCCGGATTGGATGCAAGGTGAAGATGAGGAAGATAATCTGGACGATATTGATCTTGATGAAGAAGATTTAAAAATTGGTATAAATATTATTAATAAGTAAATATAATTGGCTGCGTGGTTTTTATCGCAGCCATTTTTTTATATCATTTTATATAGTAGCTCTAGTCCCACTTTTATTGATTCTTCACTTGGTAAGAAATGTGGTGAATGTAGGTTCTGTTTTTCACCTTGATTTGCTCCCAACCAGAAAAGAAGTCCCGTGTATTTTTCAGCAAAATATCCGAAATCTTCACCAGTAAAAACCGCATCAGCTTCAATAAATTCATATCCCGAGTTTGCAGTTACAACTTTTAGCCTTTCATATAATTTTCTATCATTGGTTACTTTCTTATAGAAACTTTTGTAAATCTGCTGAAATTGGACATCATATTTCTTACTTAGTAAAAGTGAAAGCTCTTCTATATAATTTCTGACCCGATTCATGTTTTCTAACGTAAAAGCGCGCATTGTCCCTTCCAATGTACATTCAGCAGCGATAGCATTCATTACAGTTCCTGCTTGCATCTTGCCAAATTCACAAACCACCGGATCAGATCGATCAAATTCAGAATTCACAATCTTCTGTATTTCTAAGTAGAATTCTGCTCCTGCAGCAAGAGCATTTCTACCATGTTCTGGGAAAGCAACATGTGCACTTTTGCCGGTTATTCTCATTTCAATTTCTTGTGTATTGGCAAAGAAAATATCTGGTTTTGTAGATATTGAGCCAACTGGTAAAGCACCAGTAACATGCAAAGCAAGCGCATGATCAATTTCGAATCTATCTAAGATACCGGTTTTCAATATTCGCTCCGCACCACCCATTCCCTCTTCGGCTGGCTGGAATAAAAATAATATGTTTTCCTTCAATTTCTTTCGCACTACTTCATCAATTAATCCCAAAAGAATTGTCATATGAATATCATGTCCGCAGGCATGCATTTTGCTAGGATGTTTTGATTTAAATGAACAGTTAGTTTTTTCTGAGATCGGTAGAGCATCCATATCTGCACGAAATAATTTGTGAGGTCCGGAACCATGAGTGTAAACAGCTAGAATACCGGGAAAATCAAAGTGGTAAATCGTGACATCATTTAAATTTTCTAAAATTGAAGACAAATAAGCTGTTGTTTTGTGCTCTTCGAATCCTAGTTCTGGAATTCGATGCAAATCCTGACGAATTTTAATTAAATCTAACATAATTTTTTCCTCGAAAAGAATAACTTCTTTTAAACATTTTTTGTCAAAGAAAATAATATTTGTTTCCAGCAAAATCTTGACATGAGAACTACCAAAAAAATATTCAGAGTTTATATTGTGTGCCCCCGTAGCTCAGCAGGATAGAGCAGTTCCCTCCTAAGGAAAAGGCCGTCTGTTCGAATCGGACCGGGGGCGCCATTTATTTTATGGCTTGCTCAGCAAACACAAAACCGAACGATATTTGTTTTGCGGATTTCTTTCACTAATTCCATCTTTACAACTTAGCTCACGAAGTGAACGATGTTGAGTCTCTCCCAAACCCAAAGAACCGGCTTGCAATGCGTTAGTTTATCAAGCTCACTTGGCAAACATTAGAAAGTTAAATCAATAATTCGTTTCATCACTTCCAGAAATTCTTCCCAAATCGTTTCTACAACTTCCCCAGCAGACTTCAGCCCTGAGATCATAGATGAAACCTGTCCTATTTCAAGTTCGCCTTCTCGCAGATTACCTTCGAACATTCCAATTTTTGCCCGTGCACTTCCAAGAAGTTTAACTAACTCATCTTTTGTTGCACCTTTGGATTCCTGTTTAAAAACTTCGAATGAAAATTCATTACTTATGAGTCTTACCGGAGCTAGTTTCTTCAGCATTAAGAGAGTTTCACCTTCTTTAGCTTCGATGATCTTTTGCTTAAAATTATCATGGGCAGAAGATTCGTTGCAAACAGCAAAAAGAGAACCTATTTGGACACCTTCCGCACCGAGTGCAAAAGCAGCTGCCATTCCTCTACCGCTTCCAATACCACCTGCGGCAATAACAGGAACATTAACTTCTTGAGTAATCTTTGGAATCAAGCATATCGTGGTTGTTTCTTCTCTACCATTGTGGCCTCCGGCTTCAAAACCTTCTGCCACTATCGCATCAACTCCAGCTTCTTCACATTTAATACCATGCTTTGTGGTCGAAACTATGTGAACAACTGTTAAGCCTTTTTCTTTCAGATAGGATGTCCACTTCTTAGGGCTGCCGGCAGAAGTAAAAATGATCTTCACATTTTCTTCAATGATGACATTTATTTTTTCTTCCGCATCTCCCATTAGAAGAGGTAAATTCACTCCAAATGGTTTGTCGGTTTGAGTTTTACATTTTCGTATGTGTACCCGCAAAACATCGGGATACATTGATCCTGCTCCAATAAGTCCCAATCCACCAGCATTACTTACAGCAGCTGCCAGTTTCGCTCCACTACACCAGATCATTCCACCTTGAATTATGGGATATTTTATATTGAATAAGTTTGTGATTCTGTTGTTCATATTTTTTCTACCTCTCTCTTCGTATCCAAGCTGGGGCAAAGATACGAGAAAACGTGCGGATTATCTGGTCCCCAAGTTTGTTTTGGGAAACGAGATCTTAATGTTACGAAGACAAACTTCGTAACGAGAATATACCTCACCTTGCCCTCTCCCGCAAAGCGAATTAGGAGAAGGACAGCAGGTTGAGGTGAAAAAAAAGCGGCACAATTATGTACCGCTTCATATTATTCATTTCACTGATCTCTCAGATTATGCTCTCTTATAAACGATGGAAACTACAGTTTTATCGTCTCCACCCATGTTGATAGTCATACCGTAAGGTTTTTCTTCCTTAATTTCGATCTGTGATTTACCAGCTTTTCCTGTAAGTTGTTCCCAGATCGTTACAGCCTGATGAACTCCTGTAGCTCCGGTTGGATGTCCCCAGCCAACCAATCCACCAGTTGTGTTAGTAGGAATTATTCCATCTCTGGCTGTATTTCCGTCGGCTACGAATCCAGCACCTTTACCTGGTTCTGCAAAGCCAAGAGCTTCAATTCCCAGAATTCCCGCAATTGAGAAGCAGTCGTGCAATTCTACAGTTGCCAGATCTTCTTTGGTGATCCCTGCATTTTCCATTGCCTGATGTGCTGTATATTTTATCGTGCTAACGCAGGTCATATCTTCCGGATCCTTGGTTAGATCTTCTTCACACTGACCGTAACCCAAAATTTCGATTGCATCTTTTTTGTCGATACCGCATCTCTTCAAACCTTCTTCAGAAAGTATTGCAATTGCACTGGCACTATCCGAGACTTTTGAACAATCGAATACACTCAAATTATCTACAAAGAATTTTCCATTCGGTTCTGTAAGTCCTACAGCCATTAGGTCTTCAGTTTTATTGTGATATTCTTGAGCTGTCGGGCAAAGCCTGGCATTTTCCACAGCATTTTTGTACCAGGTTGCCATACCTTTTCTAGCATATTCTTTACCATATTTTTCGTAGTAGGCTCCAGCTCTGTCACTGAATTGTCCAGGGAAGAAATATGCATGCCCGTCTTTCCTTTTTTGATACCAACCTGCTCCTGCCAGAACATCCGCTCCGTAAATAGCTTTCATTGTATTTTGAACTTCCACACCAAGACACAACACAACATCAGCAGTTTCTGCTAGAATTGATTTAATTCCAGTTGCCAGTGCCAACCCGCCGGAAGCACAAGCACCCTCCACACGAATTGAAGGTTTATATCTAAGGCCTTCATCTATCATCGGAACGAAAGCAGCTGTGTGTCCTTGTTTATTGAATCGAGCAGCCATAAAGTTTCCAACTACACTTTCATCAACGTTCTTTGCACCACCGATCATTTCTAAGGTTGCTTTTCCAGCTTCTTTTAAATAATGTTCCAAACCTGGTCGGGACTTTTTAGGATGAAATTCTTTTCTTCCGGTTCCCAGGGAAATCGTATTGTAACCTGCTGTCATATATACTTTTCTTCTTAGTTTTTTCATTATATCATCCCCTATTAATATTTATTTATTGGCCCGTAGGCATGATAGAAACCTGTGAGAAGTACAGTATTCACATCTTCATCACATCTTGCTACATTCATGATAACCAGCTTTTTACCAATATCTTTAGAATTATTAAGATATTCAATTGCCAGCTTTCCACCGAAAGAATCAGTTCCATGCAATTCCACAAAATATTCTTTTAAAATGGCAGCTTTTTGCTTATTGAAGTTAACAGCTTTCCAAGGCTTTATTGTTGCAGGAGCAGTACCAATTTTTTCATCGCCCTTAGCTTGGATGTCAGCAAACTCTACATATTTTTTTGTATTAAAATCGTAAGCAGCAACCGGACGTCCGCCATCATATTTCAAGAAGCCGTCTTTTTGTGCACCACTGGAGAATTGACCGCCTTTCACACCTAGTTCCAGCATTTTGTGCAGTTCTGGACTGTAAAGGTCTTCATCATCCAGATATGGATTCATTACACCCATTATGAAACTACAAACATCAACTCCCACATAATCGATCAACTGGAAAATTCCCATGGGTCGAACCAGGAAATCACGACTGATCTTATCTACAATATAGATTGCTTCAGAAATGGAAATGTTTTCTTTTTCAGCCAATTCAAGGGCTTTATTGATTCCATAAAGAGCATCACGCATGAAATGCCCGTTGCCGATAAATCCAGCAAAGTCATTGGAATAGACAATTTTCTTTCTGAGTTTCTTGGCATATTCAAGAGCAAAACTTTCAGTTTCTTTTGCTGTATTGTCGGTAAGAATGAGTTCCACGAGTTTTTGAATTGCTGGTGGGTTGTAGAAATGGAAACCTAAAATTCTACCTTTCAGATCTGCTTCATTCTCTAATTTGGTGATAGGAACTGAAGAAGTATTTGTGAAGAACCAGGGTTTGTTAGGATTGTTATTATCGATCTGCTTAAAAATTTTAATCTTCAGATCTGCATTTTCGGCTACAGCTTCGAAAATCAGGTTAGATTTGTAGGCCGGCTCCAGAGAAGTAACAGGTCGAACAATGTTCATCACATCAAAAATATACTGGTCGATAATCTCACCATTTTCAACCAGATCTTTGCGGTCGACATACATCTTACGCAGCAGTACGGTTTTCTTTTCAGCCAGTTTCTGGATCTGAACTTTTAGATAACGCATCAAACCGGAAAGGGCAGTATCAGAGATATCCATCGCATTTAAAATGAATTCTTTGTCTTTGTTTTCTGGCAAGAAACTGAGGTCGGCCATTTCGATAGCTGTGAGAAGTAGAATTCCGCTTCCCATTTTACCGGCAGCTCCCAAAACAGTTACATTTTGTAGTCTTTCTGCATAATTCATAATTTTAAATCTCTCCTAATTTATTTTTCTTCATCAATTGTTTTTTATTACCAAATAGGTTTCCGCTTCTCCAGGAAAGCTTTCATACCTTCTGCACCCTGCTTTTCAAAGAGAGAAGAAAATCCTTTTGCTTCCAGCTCGCATCCTGCAGCAAAATCTGTATTAAAGCCATCAAGTGTCATGCGTTTGATTAATTTCACAGAATCAGGACCTTTGGCTATGATTTTTTCTGCAATTTTCAGAGTTTCTTCCATCAGGTTTTCCGGTTCGACTATTTTTTGTACTAATTTTAATCGGAACGCTTCATCAGCATTTATCATATCGGCTGTATAAAGCAAGTAAAGAGCATCTGCCAGACCAATAAGACGGGAAAGCCTTTGCGTTCCGGCAAAACCCGGTGTAAGTCCCAGATTCACTTCCGGTTGACCAAATTTCGCTTTACAACTGGCAATACGAAAATCGCAACTCATGGCAAGTTCGCAACCACCACCCAGAGCAAAACCATTAATAGCAGCGATCACAGGTTTGGATAGGGCTTCGATCTTATCGAATACAAACTGACCATATTTGGAAAAATCATATCCTTCTTGCTGAGTTTTATCACACATTTCGGCAATATCTGCCCCAGCTACAAATGCTTTACCTTCACCGGTAATTACTACGACAGAAATTGCATCGTTCTCTTCAATATCATCCAGTAATGAATCCATTTCTTTGAAGAAATTTGTATTGAGTGCATTTAAAGCTTCGGGTCGGGAAATCGTGATCAATCCAATATTGTTTTCAACAGACAATTTTAAAATTTTATAATCCATAATCGCTCCAATTTCTATTCACTTAATACGGCTCTGGAAATAACCAGACGTTGAATTTCAGATGTTCCTTCATAAATTTCTGTAATACGTTGATCTCTATATAATCGTTCAACTTTATTCTCTTTAATATAACCATAACCACCGTGTATCTGAACAGCAGCATGGCACACTCTGTGTGACATTTCAGCAGCATAGCATTTCAGCATTGCAGCTTCTTTTGTATAGCTGGGCTGATGAGTTTCTTTCATCCAGGCAACTTTGAAAAGCAATGTTTTTGCCAGTTCAATTTCTGTGGCCATATCTGCCAGTTTATACCCAATTATTGGCTGTTTAGAAAGGGTTTTGCCAAACTGAACTCTTTCTTTGGCATAACTCACAGCTTCTTCAAAAGCTGCTTCAGCTATACCGATAGCCTGTGCTGCCACTCCGATTCGACCACCATCTAATGTTCCTAAAGCTATACTTAGACCTTTATTTTCTGTTCCAATTAGGGCAGAAGCAGGAATTTTACAATCAGAGAAGATCAACTCTGTGGTGCTGGAAGATCTGATACCCATTTTGTTTTCATGGTTCCCAATTTCGAAACCTGGAGTTCCTGTTTTGATAAGGAAGGCAGAAATTCCTTTAGCTCCCAGTTCTGGTTGGGTTTGAGCAAAGACCAATGCTAATTGGGCAAAGCTGCCATTTGTAACGAAATTTTTAGTTCCATTTAAAATGAAAAAGTCACCATCTCTAACTGCTGAAGTCTGCAGTGAGCCAGGATCGCTTCCGGAATTTGGCTCGGTCAAAGAAAAACATCCAATATATTCACCGGTAGCTAATTTTGGTAGATATTCACGTTTCTGTTCTTCAGTACCATAATAAACTATTGCATCATTCACCAGCGAATTTTGAACAGTAACGCAAACGCTTGTTCCAGCGTCTCCTTTACTCAACTCCAGCATTGTTCCTGCATAAGCTACGATTCCACTATCAAAGCCATCGTATTCTTCGGGAATTGTCATACCCAAAAATCCTAACTCGCCTAACTTCTTGATAGCTGCTTCATTCACAAGGCCTTTTTCATCTAGTTCTTCAGCAACTGGTTCCAGTTCGTTTTTGGCAAATTTCTTAGCTTCGTTGATTATCATTTGTTGTTCATCGTTGAATAAAAAATCCATTTTCTTTCCTCGTTTATATATATTTTAAGTTTTGTTTACATGTTACGTCTATATTGACCGCCAACTTCAAACAATGCATTCGTGATTTGTCCAATAGAACATACCTTGGTAGCTTCCATCATTGATTCAAATACATTTCCATTGCTGGCTGCACTTTCTTTCAGGTTCTGCAAAGCTACTTCAACTTTCTCTTTTTGAGTTTCATGAAGTTCTTTCAACATGCTAATCTGATACTCTTTTTCTTCAGGAGTAGCTCTGATAACTTCTCCAGGTAAAATTGTTGGAGAACCCTTCGAAGAGATAAAAGTATTCACTCCCATTATTGGAAGCTCACCGGAAAGCTTCAACATTTCATAATGCATGGATTCATCCTGGATCTTGCTGCGTTGATACATGGTTTCCATGGCACCCAAAACACCACCTCGTTCAGTAATTCTATCAAATTCTGCCATTACAGCTTCTTCAACAAGATCGGTAAGATCCTCAATAATAAAAGCTCCCTGCAGTGGATTCTGATTTTTTCCCAGACCCAATTCGTGATTTATTATCATTTGAATTGCCATTGCTCTTCGCACGGATTCTTCTGTTGGTGTAGTAATTGCTTCATCATAGGCATTGGTATGTAAAGAATTACAATTGTCGTAGATAGCATAAAGCGCTTGTAAAGTTGTGCGGATATCATTAAAATCTATTTCCTGAGCATGTAGCGACCTTCCAGAAGTTTGAATGTGATATTTCAGTTTCTGAGATCGAGCATCAGCTTTATATTTCAGTTTCATCGCCTTACTCCAGATAAGCCTGGCTACTCTTCCCAAAACAGAATATTCAGGATCAAGGCCATTGGAGAAGAAGAAAGAAAGATGTGGAGCAAATTTATTGATATCCATTCCGCGAGAAACATAATATTCCACATAAGTAAATCCATTGGCAAGTGTGAGTGCCAGCTGTGTGATCGGATTTGCCCCAGCTTCTGCAATATGATAACCAGAAATTGACACTGAATAATAATTCCTAATACTATTCGCAATAAAATATTCCTGGATATCACCCATCACTTTTATTGAAAAATCAGTGGAGAAAATACAGGTATTTTGAGCTTGATCTTCTTTTAAAATATCAGCTTGAACAGTTCCCCTAATCCTACAAAGAGTTTCGACTTTGATCTTTTCGTAAACATCTTTCGGTAGAACCTGATCTCCGGTTACACCTAGCAACATAAGTCCCAGTCCATCATTTCCATTGGGTAATTTTCCCTGATACTGGGGACGTTTTGTTCCCGTCTTTTTATAGATCGCTGCAATTTTCTTTTCGACTTCAGCTTCTAGTTTATGTTCTTTGATGTACAATTCACACTGTTGATCGACAGCGCCGTTGAAATAATAACCAACCATCATAGGAGCAGGTCCGTTGATTGTTATGGAAACAGAAGTCATTGGATCTGACAGGTTAAAACCGGAGTAGAGTTTTTTCAGATCATCAAGGCAAGAAATTGAAACACCGCTATTACCGATTTTGCCATAAATATCCGGTCTTCTATCAGGATCTTCTCCATATAAAGTTACTGAGTCAAAAGCCGTGGAAAGCCTTTTGGCTGGTAATCCCAAAGAAACATAATGGAATCTTTTATTGGTTCTTTCCGGTCCACCCTCACCGGCAAACATTCTGGTAGGATCTTCACCCTCTCTTTTGAAAGGAAATACACCTGCTGCATAAGGAAATTCACCTGGAACATTTTCCTTCAAGTTCCACTTAAGAATATCTCCCCAGGCTTTGTAGGAGGGAAGAGAAATTTTGGGGATCTGCTGATGAGATAAACTTTCGGTATGAGTAGCAATCTTGATTTCTTTATCTCGAACTTTGAAGCAATAATAATCATCCTTATACAGTTGTTTCTTATCTTCCCAGTTCTCAATAATCTTTTTGTTACGACCATCCAGCTCCAATTCAATTTCTTCATATTTTGTATGAAGTAAGGTTTTCGTATTTTCATCTGAAAGCAGATCAGATGATGTTTTCAAGCTATAAAGTTTCTGAGCAACTTCACTTTGCTCTTCCGCCCAATTATTATAATTTCTAACCGTTTCACTAATCTCAGAAAGGTATCTGGTTCTATTCGGTGGAATAATGAAAATCTTTTCGCTTATCTCATCTGGATGCTCGATAGTTGACGAAAAATCTATACCTGTTTTTGATTGGACTTTGTTCATCAAAGCATGATAAAGTTCATTTACTCCAGGATCATTGAAATGAGATGCGATGGTCCCATGAACAGGCATAGTATCTATGTCATCATCCCATAAATTATGATTTCTTTGATATTGTTTTTTTACATCTCTAAGAGCATCAAGAGAACCTCTTTTATCGAATTTATTCAGAGCAATGATATCGGAGAAGTCCAGCATATCGATTTTTTCCAGCTGAGTTGCAGCACCATATTCCGGGGTCATTACATACATCGAAACATCGCAATGATCTACGATCTCTGTATCTGATTGACCAATGCCGGATGTCTCTAAAATCACCAGATCAAAGCCAGCTGTTTTCACGATATTCACTGCATCACTTACATATTTGGAAAGTGCCAGGTTAGATTGTCGAGTTGCCAGTGATCTCATGTAAACTCTTTCATTATTGATTGAGTTCATGCGAATTCTATCTCCCAGCAACGCCCCACCAGTTTTTCTTTTGGAAGGATCAACCGAGATAATGGCAATGGTTTTATCGTTTGAATCAGCCAGAAATCTTCGTACAAGTTCATCAACTAACGATGATTTTCCTGAGCCACCGGTACCAGTTATTCCAATTACGGGAGTTGATGAAGCCTTTGCGAAAGTAGTAACTTCAGCTAAGAGGTCTTTAACTTCCTTCGGATAGTTCTCGGCAGCAGAAATGAGTCTGGCAACATTGTTAACTTTTCCGACCTTTGATTTCAAGCCTTTTATCGTGGATTTATTGTTTTTTCCGGTGGGAACATCAACCGATTCCAGCATATCATTGATCATACCCTGAAGTCCCATTACTCTTCCATCATCTGGAGAATAAATTCGTGTAACACCATATTCATGCAGCTCTTTAATTTCGTTTGGAAGAATCACTCCACCACCACCGCCAAATACTTTTATATGTCCGCAATCTTTCTTCTTTAAAAGATCCAGCATATGTTTAAAAAACTCGATATGACCACCCTGATATGATGTTATTGCTATCGCCTGAACATCTTCACAAACAGCACAGTCAACTATCTCCTGTACAGATCTGTTATGACCCAGATGAATAACTTCCGCGCCAGTTGATTGGATGATCCTTCGCATAATGTTTATTGTGGCATCATGGCCGTCAAAAAGGGAAGATGCTGTAACCATTCGGATATGGTTTTTGGGTTGATATTTTTCGATTTTGTTATGATTTGTTGCCATTATTTAATCCTCATAATAATCTCATTTTTATAAATGATATGCAATTTCTACACGACAAATCGTCAAGTGAATTGTTAATCCTATCAAGTTTAATCGGAGTAAAAGGAATTACTAATACTGAAAATAATTATTTGTTACATTTCTGAACTGGAAAAATCTCGTTTGCTTTTTCTAAAGCATACTTATATGCAACCATATTCAATTTTTTGTAGTTGCAGTTTTGCTCATCTAGATAATCAAGCAAATCACCTGTTTTCAAGTTGCCAACCAGTTCCTTTTTCGACATCGGACAGCCACCAAAACCGTTGATTACGGCATCGAATTTTCGGCAGCCGTTTTGATATGCGGCATCGACTTTTTCATACCAGTTATCTGGTTCGGAATGGATGTGAACTCCCAATTCAATTCCGGAATCAGCATATTCATTTTTGAATCTTGAGAAAAGCAATGCTATTTTTTCTGCATCAGCAACTGCTGCGGGGTCGGAGAAAGTGATCTGTTTCACACCCATTTTTTTGAATTTTTCAATCCACTCAAAAACAAGATCTGCATTCCATTTATCGCCATATGGATTACCAAAAGCCATGGCAATATACAGTGTTAGCTCTTTATCCGTTTTTACACACTGGTTTTGAATAAATTCAATTGTCTTTACACTCTTAGGAAAATCAGCATTCAGATTTAATTTCTGGAATGTTTCCGATACTGAAAAGGGATAAGCAATATAATCGATCTTATCAAAACTTGCTGCTATTTCTCCACCCTTTTTGCTTCCAACCAGGGTGAGAAGTTTTGTGTTTGAGTTTGTAATGTCCAATCCATCTAAAACCTCAGCTGCATCAGCCAATTGTGGGATATGTCTCTTAGAAACAATACTGCTGAAATCTATTACATCAAATCCGACTTTCAGCAGAAGATTAATGTATTCAACTTTCTGAGTTGTGGGTATGAATTTCTGCACACCCTGCATTGCATCACGAACGGATTCTATGATCTTCATGGATTAATTAACAACAAACAAATTGAAATTATGTCATTCCCGAGAAATCGGGAATCTCTATCATTGAGATACCCGATCGGAGTCGAGTATGACATATGAAAATCTATTTCCTACCAGATAAAGACTTTGGTATTCTTCCAGATTTTATGGATTCAGAACGTAATCTTCTACCAACTATTCTCTCAACCATATTGCCGACTTCCAGAAGTTTATCGAGATCAAGTCCTGTATCAATACCCATTTCGTCCATCATAACAGCCATATCTTCTGTGGAAACCAGCCCAACCTGGTTTGGGTTTTTATAATAGTAGGTTCCTGTTCCAGATACCGGTACTCCGCTAACGAAATTAGCAGGTTGTCCGCCGATTCCACCCATAGTAGATTCGTAATGAGTCATACCAGCTTGTAGTGCAGCCAGCACATTTGCCATTCCCCAACCTCTGGTTGTATGAAAGTGAACAATATGTTTGGAAGTATCGGGAATTGCATCTAAGATCATAGAGTAATAGTCATAAACCCTGTCTGGTGAAGCAGAGCCATCGTGATCAGCATGTTCCACATCAGTAGCCCCAATGTCCAGCCACCGCTTGGTGAATTCAACTGCATCCTTCATTTCGGTTGGACCTTCTATCGGGCAACCCCAGATCGTACTAACTGTACCATTTACTTTCATGCCTGCATCAGTTGCTTTTTTTATGTATTCTTCACTCATCTTCCAATATTCATCTAAACTCAAGCCAGAGTTTTTTCTCTGATGAGATTCACTGGTGGATACCATCAGCAGAATTCTATCAGGTCCCCAGCCTTCTTTATAGGCCTGGATCGCTCTTTCGATAGCGCGTTCCCGGATCGTAACTGCTGTTACTTCTACTTCTGGTAAAAGATCTTTAACTAGCTTACTTTTATGTAATGCTTTCATCAGATCATCAGCATCGGCAAATTGGGGCATTCCTTTGGGATTACCAAAATTTGTAACTTCGATTTTCCTAAAACCAGATAGGATCAATTGTTCACTGAGCCATAGTTTTGCAGCTGTGGGAATTAATATTTCTTCATGTTGAAAACCATCTCTTACCGTTATATCCCCCAACGAAACTTTCTTAGGGTAATTCATATCCTACTCCTTATATAAATTTAATAATCTTAAATAAATTATTGGAATTATCTTCAAAAACAAATTAAATTCAGAAATTCAATTTCGAAGAAATTATATTTTCATTTCCGGGATTTCGCCATCAACAATGATTGGAGCAGCAGTTTTTGCTAAAATCTCTTCTACAGAGACTCCCGGAGCTCTCTCGATTAATTTAAATCCCTGGTCTGTAACAGTTAACACAGCCAGATCGGTAACGATCATTTTTACGCACTGCACACCCGTTAATGGAAGAGTGCAATGCTTTTTCAATTTCGGTTCACCATTTCTGTTTGTATGTGTCATCGCCACAATTATGTTCTTGGCAGCAGCAACCAGATCCATAGCACCACCCATTCCCTTCACTCTTTTTCCAGGAATTTTCCAGCTGGCAATATCACCTTTATCTGTAACTTCAAAAGCTCCCAAAACCGTTAGATCAATATGCCCACCACGGATCATCGCAAAACTTAGTGAGGAATCGAAGAAGGAAGAACCAGGCAGTGCTGTAACTGTCTGTTTTCCTGCATTTACCAAATCTGCATCGTAATTATCTTTGGTTGGATATCCACCCATTCCCAGCAATCCATTCTCTGTATGGATCACAACGTTAACGTCTTCTGGAATAAAGTTGGCGGCCATGGTTGGAACACCAATTCCCAAATTTATATAATACCCATCCTTCATTTCCTGGGCTATTCTCTTTGCAATTCCTGCTTTGTCTAATGCCATTATTTATCCCTCAGCGTTAAAAATTCAATTCTCTTTTCGTAATCTGTTCCCTGAAAGATGTGCTGCACAAAAATTCCGGGTGTATGAATATGATGTGGATCTAATTCTCCAGCAGGGACTAATTCTTCAACTTCTGCAATCGTGATTTTTCCACACATCGCCATGGGATTATTCAAATTATTCGATGTAGCTTTATATATCAGATTACCGCAATTGTCACCTTTCCAGGCTTTCACAAAAGCGTAATCTACTTGGAAGGCTGTTTCCATTACATACATTTTTCCATCAAATTCTCGAACTTCTTTACCTTCGGCAGCTTCGGTGCCATAGCTGGCTGGAACGTAAAAAGCTGGAATGCCGGCACCGCCAGCACGAGCTCTTTCGGCTAGTGTACCCTGAGGAACGAGTTCTAATTCAAATTCCCCGGCAAGAACTCTTCTTTCGGCATCATTGTTTTCGCCAATATAAGAAGCGACCAACTTCCTAATTTGATGATTTTGAATCAGCAAACCAACTCCGAAATCATCTACTCCTGCGGTGCAGGAAATGCAGGTCAGATCTTTTACTCCACTTTTTAATAGGGCTGCAATACCATTTTCCGGTAGTCCGCATAATCCAAAAGCACCGACCATAATGGTTGCACCATCCTTGATGCCCTTTATCGCATCATCAGCATTTTTTACAACTTTATTCACAATTCGTCCTTTTATTTTCAATATTGTCATTGCGAATTATCTTACAAAGAAAATCTGATGAAGCAATCTTTATCTTTTTGGACAATTTAGATTGCTTCGAGAGATTCAGCATGAAGAATCCTCGCAAAGACATTTTTTTTTTAATATCACTTATATCTCGCTGTTCTTAACTCCATTTTCGTTAAACTCCCACGAAGTCAAGTCCGGCTAAATCATTAAAATTCTTTATTTAGCACAACTACTTATAATCTTTTGTGCCTTTTGAGGCTATAACTAACATCCAATGTATCTTGAAATTACCAATCTCTGGATCTCGGATGTTCCTTCACCGATCTGCAGTAAACGCTGATCGCGATAAAACCTTTCCACATCGTAATCTTTCATCAAGCCATATCCACCATGGATTTGTACAGCTTCATCGGCAACTTCTTTGGCAACTTCTGAACAATACAATTTAGACATTGTAGCTTCCAGTTCGAAAGGCTTTTTATTCTGTTTCAGCATAGTTGCTTTGTACAAAAGATTTCGAGCCAGTTCTATTTTCATGGCCATATCTGCCAGCTTGAAAGCAATAATTTGAAACTTGCAGATTGGACGACCAAACTGAATTCTTTCCTGAGCATATTTTAGAGCAGCTTCATAAGCACCCTGTGCACATCCTAATCCCATCGCGGCTATAGATAATCTTCCATTATCAAGAGTCTTCAGCATTATTTTGGAACCATCACCAACTTTACCCAATAAATTTTCTTCTGGAACCACGCAATTATCAAAATATAATTCCGAAGTATTGGAGGCTCTCCACATCAATTTATTATGCATTGTCTGTGCATCAAAGCCTGGTGTATCCTGCTCAACAATGATAGTAGAATATTCGTTTCGACCTTTTTCATCTTTTCCAGAAACAGCTTGCACACAACTACCTTTGGTAATCTCTGAGGAAGCGTTAGTAATAAAGATCTTTGAACCGTTGATTACCCATTTTCCATCTTCAAATTTGGCTGTGGTTTTGGTTGCTCGTGAATCTGATCCTGCTTCCGGTTCGGTAAGTCCAAATCCCCAAAGCCCTTCACCTGTACAGAGCTGCGGAAGATATTTCTTCTTCTGTTCTTCACTGCCAAACTGTAATAACGGACCAATTCCCAGCGAATTATGAGCTGCTACCGTTGCTGCTTGCGAACCATCAACTCTGGCAATTTCTTCTACTGCAATGATGTAGGACAGATAATCCATTTCTTGTCCGCCATACTCTTCCGGAACGAAAACACCAAACAAGCCAAGTTCACCCATTTTTTTGGTTAATTCCAGGGAGAATTCTCCCTTTTCATCCAGTTCCGGAGCTATTGGTTTGATCTCTTTTTCAGCAAATTCACGCACACCTTTTCGTAAAAGATCATGTTCCTTTTCACAGAAAATGTAACTCATTTTATTTCTCCCTTCAGTTATTCTTTTTCTTCTTCAAGAATGATCAAGGATGTAGATCCATTAACTTGATCACCGGTTTTCACACTGATCGCTTCAACTACACCATCACGTGGTGCGATTAAACTATTTTCCATTTTCATGGCTTCTACTACTATCAGCACATCACCTTTTTTCACTTCCTGTCCAACTTCAGCAACGATCTTTATCACAACACCAGGCATTGGTGACTTCACACTGTTCCCGCTTCCGGTTAAAGATGATTCTTCAATATCTTTTAGCGATAAACTGTCATCTAAAATATCATGTCTGGCAATCTCAAAAATTGAACCATTAACTTCTACAAATCCTCGACCTGAGCTTTTTTCAGAAACATGTGCAGATATCAATTCTTCATTGTTCAGATAGAATTCCAATTTATTGGTTTCATTATCGAATGATTCGAACTTTACCTGATATTTTTCTTTCCCGATTAAGAATTCAAACAATCCTTTTTCATTATGAGTTTTCACCCAAATTTCAAATTCTTGGGTAGTCTCTTTAATTCTATCGATCATCTCTAATTTTATGGAAATGCCACTTCTCCAATAACCTATATAATTCCAGATATTAGAATTTTTGCCATTCCTATTACAAGAATCTTTAAATGAAAACAAGAAGAAAGAAATGATAGGTAACATCGCAGGGATAACAGCTTTTTCATCTTCAATGCTTTTTATAATATCGTCAGTATGATCATCGCAGAAATGAGTGGATATTCGGTTAGTTTTGTACTCATCAAAATTCATTATCTTCTTCAAATAAGAAATATTTGTAGCAATTCCGTGGATCTTGTATTCGGAAAGCGCATCCTCCATTTTCAGGATTGCTTTTTCTCTATTATCAGCATGAATGATCAGCTTGGAAATCATCGGATCATAAAAACTCTTGATTTCAGTATCTTTATTGATGCCAGTATCAATACGTGTTTCCACATCATGTGGTTCCACATAAAATGACATTTTACCTGGAGAAGGTAGAAAATTATTGGCAGGATCTTCTGCATAAATTCTGCATTCGATAGCGTGACCAGTTTGTTTTAAATCTTCTTGCTTTAATCGTAATTTGTTTCCGGCAGCCACTAATATTTGCTCTGTTACCAGATCAACATCGGTGGTAAATTCCGTAACGGGATGTTCCACTTGAATACGGGTATTCATCTCCAGGAAGTAGAAATTCTTGTCTTTATCAACTAAAAATTCTATAGTGCCGGCACTGTTGTAATTGGTTTCTTTGCCAATTCTTACAGCAGCCTCTCCCATTCTCTTTCGGAGTTCAAGATCAACAGTGGGTGATGGAGCTTCTTCGATTATTTTCTGATGTCGTCTTTGAATGGAGCATTCTCTATCGAAAAGATGAATTACATTACCAAAATTATCTCCCAACACCTGGAATTCTATGTGTCTGGGATTCTCGATATATTTTTCGATGAAAATATCACCATCACCAAAATAGGATTTAGCTTCCCGAGCCGTTGCTTCTAAAGCATCTTTCATTTCAGCTTCACTGCGAACAATTCGCATACCTTTTCCACCACCACCGGCAGCAGCTTTTATCAAAATTGGGAAAGGTATTTTTTTACTCTCTATTAATAGGGTTTCAGTATCACCCACTACACCATCAACCAATGGAATATCGATAGATTCAATGAATTTTCGGGCTTGGATTTTATTACCCATCAACTCCATTGAAGCTGCGTTGGGACCGATGAAAACAATATTTTTAGCATCGCAGGCTTCCACAAATTTAGAGTTTTCAGCTAAAAATCCGTAACCGGGATGAATCGCATCGCAGCCTGTTTTTACAGCTAAATTTATGATCTTATCAATATTCAAATAAGTCTCGGCAAGGTCAACTTCACCAATACAATAAGCCTCATCAGCAAAATCAACATGAATAGAATCGATATCGGCCTGAGCGTAGATCGCTACGGATTTTATTCCCAGAAATCTAGCAGATTTCATGATCCGTACAGCGATTTCACCACGGTTTGCAATTAGTATTTTCTTAAATAATTTCATTCAATTTCCTAAATTTATTTAATCCAGTTTGGTTTCCGCTTTTCCAGGAAAGCAGCCATGCCTTCCTGTCCCTCTTCGGAAGCTCGAATATCGGCTATCATTTTTGCAGTATATTCCAAAGCTTCATCCAAAGTGAGTTTGTTACAGATATCAAATAGTAGTTCTTTGCACATTGTCATGGCTTTTGGTCCGCTAGTTTTCAGCAGTGCAATCACTGAACTTACAAATTCTTCCAGTTCTTCCGAGCTGAGTGATTTGTTTACTAGTTTATGTTTCTCCGCTTCCGGACCTTTAAATCTTTTACCAGTAAGCATCAGATCTTTAGAACCATACTCCCCAACTCTTTTTGTTACGTAAGGAGAAATGCAGGCTGGAATAATTCCGATCTTAACTTCGCTGAGTGAGAAGGTTGTTTCATCATCGCAATACGCCAGGTCACAAGCTGCCAGAATACCATTCGCTCCACCTATTGCTGCACCATGTACGATGGCAATAGTTGGTTTTGCAGAAGTATAGATCGCATAAAAACACTTAGATAACTGCAGCGATTCTTTGTAGTTTTCTTCATAAGAATATTTTGCAACATCTCGCATCCAATTCAGATCTGCTCCAGCACAAAATGACTTTCCTCTGCCACGGAGAACAATAACTCTTACATCTTCATTTTGATTAAGTTCTTCAATCGCTTTTATGAGATCTGAGATCATTACTTCGTTGAAAGCATTATGCACTTTTTGCCGGTTAAAGTAAACTGTACCAACTTGGTCTTTAACTTCAATTTCTAATGTTTGGTAGTTATTCATTTTCATTTCCTTAAATCTTTATATCCTTGTCATTCCCGAGCAATTGAGAATCAATACTTCATGAGATTCCGCATCAAGTACGGAATGACATTATTTTTTATTCTTACATCCTAAACACGCCGTTTTTCAGATCCGGATATTTTTTATTGAGTGAAATAGCAATTGCCATTCCGAGTATCTTGCGGGTATCAACCGGATCGATAATGCCATCATCCCACATGCGGGAAGTGCTGTAAAATGCACTGCCTTCTTCCTCGTATTTATCCAGGATGGGCTGCATGAATTTCTTAGCTTCTTCCTCATTCATTTCCGGCATGCTGCGGTGTTTCAATTGAGCCTGTTTTACTGTAAGTAATACATTGGCAGCCTGCTCTCCACCCATTACTGAGATCTTGGCGTTGGGCCACATGAATAAAAACCTGGGATCGTAGGCTCTGCCTGCCATAGCATAATTTCCAGCGCCAAATGAACCACCCACAACAACAGTTAGTTTGGGAACATCCGCATTGGCAACAGCATGAACAAGTTTTGCTCCATCTCTCGCTATTCCTCCGTGTTCATAATCTTTTCCAACGATAAATCCAGTAATGTTTTGTAGGAAAAGAATGGGAAGTTTTCGAGATGTACAAAGCTCAATAAAATGTGCTCCCTTCAAAGAAGTTTCAGAAAATAAGACTCCATTATTTGCGATAATACCAACTGGAAATCCCATGATCTTGGCAAAACCTGTAATTATCGTTGGTGCATATCTGGCTTTGAATTCATGGAATTTACTGCCATCAACAATGCGAGCAATTATCTCTTTAGAATCAACCGGTTTTTTCAGATCAACCGGAGCAATTCCGTGTAATTCCTGAGGATCATAAAGTGGTTCTTCGATAGGAGAAGTGTCTAGTTCCTGTTTATCTTTAATTTCCAGTGATTCAAAAATATTTCTACAGATTTGTAATGCGTGAGCATCGTTTTCGGCTAAATGATCTGCCACGCCAGAAATGGTTGTATGAACCTCTCCTCCGCCCAATTCTTCAGCCGTAACATCCTCTCCTGTGGCTGCTTTTACCAATGGAGGTCCACCGATAAAAATCGTTCCCTGGTTACGCACTATTATCGTTTCATCAGCCATAGCAGGAACGTATGCTCCACCTGCTGTGCAGCTTCCCATCACAATAGCGATTTGCGGTAAACCTGCTGCAGAAAGTTTGGCCTGATTGAAAAAGAATCTGCCAAAGTGATATTTGTCCGGAAAAATCCTGGCTTGATCTGGTAAAAATGCTCCACCTGAATCTACCAGGTACACACACGGCAAACCATTTTCCATGGCAATTTCCTGGGCTCGAACATGTTTCTTGATAGTCTCTTTGGTATAAGTTCCGCCTTTTACAGTGGCATCGTTGGCAATGATGGCAGTTTCCCTGCCGTGAATTACACCAATGCCAGTAACGATTCCTGCTGACGGAAATTGATTATCATACTGATCATAAGCAGCCATGGGAGACAGTTCCAAAAAAGGTGTATTGGGATCGATTAATAGATTGATCCTCTCTCTAGCTAATAGCTTTCCCCGATCCAAGTGTTTCTTTCTAGCTCTTTCACTGCCACCTTTCTTTACTTCTTTTAAGATGGTATTAGTCTTTTCTAAAAGCTTTAAAAACTCTTTTTTGTTTGCTAAAAATTCCGGTGAGTTAGCATCAATTTTCGATTCTAGTTTATACAATTTAACTTCCTTTATTGTATTGATTCATACAAAATTTCCGTCACATCCATTACCTGGATTTCTGAGTTCATGGACTTTAAAGTCTCTTCAAACATTTGCAAACAATACGGACAAGCAACCGCAATCACATCGGCTCCGGTATCGATCAATTGCTTTAAGCGGACATTCACGATCCGCTCATCTTTGTCCCACTCCATCCACAATCCACCACTTCCTGCTCCGCAGCATACACTCAAATTCCGATTAAATTCTTCAACTTCCAGGAGTTCTAAACCGGGAATATTTTTCAAGATATTTCTTGGTTCTTCGTAAATGTCATTTTTCCTACCCAAAGTGCAGGGATCGTGATATACAACTTTTTTATTGAATTCTTTGGTTGGTTTAATCTTTCCATCATCGATAAGTTTTGATAAAAATTCGGTAATATGTTGAGTTTCAAATTCTGCTCCAAATTCAGAATATTCATTTTTGAAAGTTGTGAAACAATGAGGTGAACTAACCAGCACTTTCTTCACGCCGGAATTATTAAATTCCTTGATATTGCCTTTGCAAACCTTTGAAAAAACCTGCTCAGATCCAATCCTGCGAATTGCTTCTCCGCAACATAGTTCTTTGTCTCCCAAAATACCGAAAGTGATCTTATATTTTTGTAGAATTTTTGCTGTTGAAATTGCGATATTCTGATTACGAGAATCGTAAGCCGGCACACAACATGGAAAAAACAAATACTCTAATTCTTCTGCATAGGCTGGAACATTCAAATCTTTCGCCCAGTTTGCTCTTTTTTCGATAGGTTCACCAAATGGATTTCCCACATTTTTTATTTTTTGAACAGTTGATTTCAGGGTTTCGGGATAGGAGCCAAAATCCACCAATAATCTTCTGGCTGCACGCAAAATTCTGGGAGTATCTATGCCATGCGGGCATTGATCGAGGCATGCTTCACAGCCAACACAACGATAGATTTTATCGATCTCTGCCGCCAGTTCATCTTTATCTTCGCTACTGGCAACCATTCCCATGGCTGTTTCCAGAGAAAATCTATAAACAGGAAAATCATACATATCCACCTGGAACCAGGGACAAATACTGGTACATATTCCACACTGGTAACATTTATAAATATCTTCAGCACCCTCTTCGATTAGTACTTCCCTTATCTCATCATTTATCTCTTCTTTTAAAATCTTTTTATTTCCCAAGAAAAACCTCCACCAAATCTATTTTAGCGTCCAAGCAGAGTTCCAAAGATTTTACATTAGCTTCCAAGAAGTGCCTCCATCATGTTCGAAATTTGCAAATCTTGCAGGTTTTTCTGCTGTGTAGCACCCGAAGGACAAATTGTGATGCAACTTCCACAACCTACACACAAAGCTTCTTTCACTTCTACCACTCGTTTTCTCTCATTAAATACTCTGGCTTCATAAGGGCAAACCGGAATACACATTTTGCAGCCGGAACAAACGTCTTCATCCACCATTGCAATCTGAGGATCAAGCGAAAGTTCAGGATTTGAGAATATCTGCAAAACCTTGGAAGCCGCCGCAGAAGCTTGTGCAACTGTATCAGGAATATCTTTGGGAGAATGGCAGCAGCCGGCCAGCATAAAACCGGGAATCATTGATTCCACCGGTCTTAACTTTGGGTGAATTTCACTGAAAAAGCCATTCTCATTCGTCTGAATCCTAAGTTTATGAGAAAGTTCTTCTGCTTCCAAAGTAGGAACAATAGCTGTAGCTAAAACGACCATATCACATTCGAGTTTAAACTTTCTACCTGTGAGAGTGTTATACGACCAGACAACTAATTTATCTTTTTCTTTTATAACTCGAGCTGGTTTCCCACGAATATACAGAACATTTTCATGATCTTTAATCCTTGTAAAAAACTCTTCATAATCTTTGCCAACAGTTCTTACATCGATATTGAAAACGATAGCTTCACCATCGGGAACCTGGTGTTTGTAAAGGTGGGCATGTTTAGCGTTGTACATGCAGCAGATTTTGGAGCAATACGGCATATGATGTTCAGGATCTCGAGAACCGACACATGAGATAAAAGCAATTCTTTTAGGAATTTTACCGTCTGAAGGTCTAAGTATTTCACCTTCAGTGGGACCGGAGGCAGATAGCATTCTTTCAAATTGTAAACCAGTTATCACATCATCATACTTTTCGGCACCATATTCCCGAAAGTTTTCTTTGGGATAAGTATTGTATCCTGTTGCCAGAACGATCGCACCAAAGTCATCTTCGATAAAAGTATCCTGCTGGATAAAATCGACAGCCTGCAAAAGACAGATTTTCTGACAAATCCCACACTTTCCATCCCGATTAAAATAGATGCAATTATCTCTATCGATTACCGGTTTATTGGGAACAGCTTGCGGAAAAGGAGAGTAAATCGCTTTTCTTTTCCCCAAACCTTCATCAAATTCAGAAAGAACTTTTGTCGGACATTTCTCTGTACAATCACCGCAACCAGTACATTTGTCATGGTCCACATAAGCAGCTTTGCGACGGATCTTTACATGGAAATTTCCAATATTTCCAGTAACTTCTTCCACTTCTGAATAGGTTAACAATTCAATATTTTCGTGTTTTCCAGTTTCAACCATTCTCGGTGTGAGAATACACTGAGAGCAATCTAAAGTAGGAAAAGTCTCAGATAATTGAGCCATGTGTCCACCGATAGAAGGATTTTTTTCTACCAGCGTAACTTTGTAGCCGGAATTGGCAATATCGAGAGCAGCTTGAATTCCTGCAATTCCCCCGCCAATTACCAATGCTTTCTGTGTAACCGGAACTTTTATCGGATCAAGGGAATTGTTCATATTAATCTTTTCAATGACTGAATTGATCAAAGAAATCGCTTTGGGTGTGGCCTTGTTCATATCGGAATGCACCCAGCTGCACTGCTCACGAATATTAGCAATTTCCAAAAAATAACGATTCAAGCCGACAGATTCAGCAGCCTTCCTAAATGTTTCTTCATGCAGGGATGGTGTGCAACAAGCAACGACAACCCGTTCCAGTTTATCCGCCTTCACCGTATCCGTAATCAAGTTCTGCCCCGGTTCGGAACACATATATTTATAATCTTTGCAGACAGCTACATTTTCACCAATTTCTCCAACAACCTTATCTATATTGACGGTGGAACTGATGTTCTTACCGCAATGACAAACGAAAACTCCAGTTTTTTTCATTTAATTTCCTATCTTGCCTCTTCCGGCTTCGTTTCACTCAGCCACCTTCTCCCAAGGAGAAGGAAAACTTCGATCAACTTCCCCCTCTCCGCTGGAGAGGGCCGGGGAGAGGTTAATCAACTATTAAACTTCATAAATAAATCAAAACTTTATTTCCTGATTTCTTTATTACAATTCAGCAATCTTCTCTTTCAGCACGGGAATTACTTTGAACAGATCATCCACAATTCCATAATCTGCTTCATGGAAAATAGGAGCGTTCGCATCTTTATTAATGGCAACAATTGTTTCTGCACCTTTCATTCCGGCTACATGTTGGAACGCACCGGAAATACCAATCGCAATATAAAGTTTTGGCTTGATTACTTTTCCTGATGATCCTACCTGCCGGTCTTTAGGAAGCCAATCTGCATCCACAATTGGTCTTGAACAGGCAACAACTCCACCAATGGAAGCTGCAAATTCTTCTATCATAGCCAGGTTATCCTGCTCTTTAATACCTCTACCGATTCCAATCACAATATCAGATTTTGTTATGTCCACATCTCCGGCAACTGCTTCGATGTATTCCAGAAATTTGCGATAATCTGGAGCTTCGGATACAGGTGAATCCAGCTTGGTAATTTCTGCTTTCAAGTTAGCTTCAGTTACTGGGTAAGAACCTGCACGAAGAGTTAACATATAAGATGGGTTCTCTCTCAAAAGTACTTTCGCAGCTAATTTACCATCGAACATGTGTCTAACAACTCTCAAGTTGTTTTCGGAAATTTCTATATCCAGGCAATCGGTAGTAAACGGAATATTCAGTTGCGTTCCCAACGCCGGACAAAGGTCCATTCCAAAAGCAGTATGTCCCATCAAAAATAGAAATGGATTATCTTTCTGGATCAAATCTGCCAATGCGATCTGATATGTTTCCGAGTTAAAATCTTTAAACACTTCATTATCTATTACTAGAATTTTATGAGCTTGGGATTCAATTTTTTCTACAATTTTTTCTGTATTAAATCCAAGAATCACAGCTGTTACTTTAGAATTATTTCCTTCGGCAAGTTTTCTGCCGCAGGCTAAAAGCTCATAGCTGATATCTCTAATTTCATCCTGACGATGTTCAATTAATATATATATTTCAGACATGCCTTTCTCCTAAAGTAAACCTTTTTCTTTGATTATTCCAGCAAGTTTTCCGGATGATTCTGCGGCTGTACCGTCGAGAATTTCAACTTGTTTGGAAATGGGAGGAACGTATAATTCTTCCAGGGTGGAATTACTGACAAATTCAGATTGGGCTAATTCATCTTTTCCTATAATCTGGATCTCTTTTTTTGCTGCTCTTCGGATCGCAATTAGCGAGGCATAGCGTGGTTCATTGATACCTGTTTGAATAGTGAAAAGGGCAGGAAGCACAACATCCAGATGTTCGATAAGGCCACCCTCAAGCTCACGCTGCACATCTGCTCGGTTTTCTTTCACATCAAAATCTATAACCAGTGCTGCATGAGGAATTTCCAGCAGCTCTGCCAGAGTTAAACCTATCTGTGAATATGCATCATCAGTGGAAATACAGCCAGTAAAGATAATGTCGTAATTCAGATCTTTGATACCTGTTTTTAAAATCTGAGAAGTCTGAAAACCATCAAGCTCATCAAAATCTTCTGCTTTGATCCTGATAGCATTATCTGCACCTTTAGCCAGAGCAATCCGCAAAGTTTCCTCTGCATCTTCATCCCCCAGAGAAATTACAGTGATCTCTCCACCAAATTTTTCTTTCATCAAAGCGGCTTCTTCCAAGGCATAGGTATCGGATTCATTCATGTCGAATGTTAAACGATCTTTCTCGATATCTTTTCCGGTGGAATCAATTTTCACTTCGGCTTCCGAGGTTTGCGGAACACGTTTAATACAAACAATAATATCCAAAATTACCTCCTAAGGTTTATATTTTTTATAATCGTTTATTTTGTATAAAGTTATGCTAATAGGATTGGATTTTTTTTCATTTTAGATATTAAGCTTTGGTGTTCTGAGCATATCTTCTTAAATTTCATATTGCAATAAAATTTATTTCTAAATTCAAGAGTCAAGGAATTAATAAGTATTATATAATAATAGTATAGTTAATCTTTTAATACAGTTAATTTTAGTACTGAGGATAAATAAATAATGAGTGTAATTCAGATAAATTACAATTTCATACTCTATGCAATTTAGCATCCACATAATTTGGATTTTGCTATGTTATTATCAGATTCTATTTTTTTATACACTTCTGCAGAAATGTGCGGTGAATATTTTGTCTAATGTCCATAACCACATACCATAATGTTCATTAACAAAAAACAAACATGGATAAATATTGTAATTAGAATAACATTCTGAACCAGAATCGTCTATAATCGCTGAACCAATACCCCATTTTTGAATTAGTCTCAACAAAGCATACACTATTCATTTTTATTTGCTTGCTGTAGAAAGTGTACAACATTATCCCTTCAGGCAAAATTTCGGGAAGTAGTTTTGTTTTGAACATCGCACAAATAATGCCCAATTGGTCACGCTCGCTGTATTGTGAAATCTGCAATAAAACTTCCATATATAAAGTTTCAAAGATCGAGCCGTGCGACCTGCCCATTACTTTACTCTGAACAACAGGAATATCGAGAGGTAAATTTACCAATTCAAAAAACTCTTTTTGTTTTTCAATTTTCTGTGTATGCAAACATCTTTCCAGTTTTTTTATCGCTTCATATTCATCGACCCAGCTTTGTCTGGAAGAATGTTTTGTAATAATAAATTTGTGTTTTTCAATTTTGTCAAATAGCTTTTCCAGCTTCGTAGAACGATTTGTAATGATCACATCACTATCAAACCAAATGCTGCTTTTTATGTTATTGAATAATAATGGAATTGCCCATTTAATGAAGCGATTCTGGTAAGTATTCCCTGCCAACCAATTGGTAATTTCATCAATCTGGATGATCTTAAGCCATAAGGGATATTCAGCTAATACTGTTTCTTTCGATGTAACAACAATAACAAGAATTTTACCTTTTTTAGCAAGTTTAGTTACAGCTTTTGAATCTGATAATCTTTGAATTACCTGTTTAAAATAATTTTGCCCAAAAGGTGCAGAAATAATGGCACGATCTGCTTTGTATGCATATAAATTATATTCTTTTCTTACATTTTCAATTGAAGCTTCAATTTTTTCTAATTGATTCATAGTATTATCCAATTTAATTAACTTTTCTTGTACATTTCATCAATATTAAATTCAATAAAATATACCTAATATTTCTCGCTAAATCATGCAAGTAAAAATTCGTTTGACAGAGAAGATTAATCAAATAATTAGAATTTTGAGATGGATAGAATGAAAAATAAAACTAAAATTAAATTAGAAATCCGAGCCTATAAATCAGGAGATGAAGATCAGATCATTCAACTCTGGATAGACTGTGGATTAGTTGTTCCGCAAAATAATCCCCTTAAAGATATTCACAGAAAACTGAAAGTAAATCCGGAATGGTTCCTAATCGGTGAATTGGATAACAATATAACTGCTACCTGTATTGCAGGCTATGAAGGTCATCGTGGCTGGATCAATTATCTGGCCGTCTCACCTCAATATCAACGAAAAGGATATGCCGCTGTCATAATGGAAAAAGCAGAAGAACTATTAACTGCTGCAGGTTGTCCCAAGATCAACCTGCAGGTAAGAACTTCAAACAGATCTGTAATCGAATTCTATAAAAATATTGGATACAAGATCGACGAAGTGACTAGCTTGGGAAAACGGCTCGATCCTGATGAGTCATAAAGCAGATAATCTTCCATTTAATATTTTGATTGTTTGATTCATAAACTAGTATTACCTGTTCTTCAGTTCATTAATTTATAAAACATTGACAGTTAGATTCCAAAAAACAACCTCGATATGTGAATAAATAGAAATGACAAACACAACGTGTTTAAAGGATAGATTATGGATTTAAAACTGGCAGTTTTAATAGACGGTGACAATATTCCATCGGCTTATGTAAAAGAAATGATGGAAGAGATCGCCAAATACGGCAACCCAACCATTAAAAGAATTTATGGTGATTGGACGAATCCCAAACTGGCAAAATGGAAAAATGTTCTCTTGGAAAATGCCATTACTCCAATTCAGCAATATGGCTACACAACCGGCAAAAATGCTACAGATTCTGCTATGATCATCGATGCAATGGATATTCTGTACTCAGAAAAAGTGAACGGCTTTTGTCTGGTTTCCAGCGACAGTGATTTTACCCGCCTTGCTACCAGACTACGGGAAGCCGGTATGACTGTTTTTGGTATTGGAGAGAAAAAAACACCGAATCCATTTATAGTAGCCTGCGATAAATTCATCTACATCGAGATTCTAAAGAACCAAGTTGAAGAAAATGAATCGGAAGTGGCTAAAAGCAAGACCTCGCTGAAAAGCAGCATAGATAAAGTAACACCCAAAGTTATAAAAATGATCTCCGCAACAATCTCTGACCTGGCCGACGATGATGGTTGGGCCTTCCTGGGTGATGTAGGAAATCTACTACAGAAAAAACAACCCAACTTCGACGCCAGAAATTACGGATTTTTAAAACTTACTCCACTTATAAAATCAATTAAGAAATTTGAAATTGAACAGCGCGAAAGCTCCCGCAGCAGCATTAAACTGATTTATGTGAGAAACAAGACAAAGAGAAGATAACGGAGTTAATTAAAATACATATACCTTATTTTTAAATCAAAAATCATTTTCAGGAATCGGCTATTATGAATGAAATTGAAAAGCTTCACAAATCTTATCAATCGAATTGGAAAAAATACATCGCACTAAGAAGTAGTAAATTAGAGAATCTTAATTATTCAAATGAAACAGAGAAATATATCTTCATTATATTTGCCAGAGTTAATGCTTTGTGTGACGAGATTATTACTCTTGCGAATCAAAACAAGACTACATCTGCACAGATAATAATGAGAAGTCAACTTGAATCATTCATTGACATTAGATGTTTGATTGATGATCCAAATTATATTCAAACAATGTATCAGGATGAATTAGAACAGGACATTAAGTTTTATAAAAATAATACAGAAAAACATTTGTATAATAAAGGCTTGTTTAATTTAGAATTACGAAACAAAGAATTAATAGCTTTAAAAGCAAAACGTAATAAAAAGCAAAAATTAGATATACAAGGAAAATTTATTAAATCTGGTTTTAAAGATCTCAATTATACTTTATACAATAATCTGTGCAGGCATTCTCATGGAAACATAACTGCTCTTGCATCGAAATCATTTGATAATGGTAAGATCATTTTTAGTAAGTCATCATCAAAAATTGAGCTAAACTTTCTTTATTCTACCTCTATTAATACAGCAATAGCAAGTGCTTTAGATATAATGGATTATTTCAAGTTCAATGATAATCATAAAATTGAATTTGAAAAATTACTTAAAAAAAATAAAGAAATAGCGTTATATTTCATAGAATAATTAAATACTTATTTGACCCACAACTCCACCACCGGAATCTCCACATCCGGTTTGATCATAGGTAGATTTAGAACCAGCGTATTTGCATCCATTTCTTCCTGTACAAGCGGTCCACCATAATTAGTTTGCCATTGCACTTCCGAAGCATCGTACAGCAGTTGGGCATATTCAATTTTTCCATTATATCCCTGCAAAATTAGTTTTCCCATTGGCCAATCTAGAATATGGATATAAAGTCTTCTCCGCTTCTCATTGTAAGTAAGTAAGCAATTATCCGGACAGGAAAATTCTTCCGAAGCTTGAGTACAGCCATAGATCGAACGCGAATTCAAATTCATCCAATCTCCAAATCCTGCTAATCTAGTTAAGGCTCGTTTGTCAAAAGTCCCTCTTGCTGTTGGACCAACATTCAAGAGCAGGTTACCGCCCTTACTCACAGTCTCGATGAGTAGCGCCAGCAATTGCCGCACAGATTTCCAACTGGTTTCATCACGATAATAACCCCAGGAACCGGAAAAGGTCTGGCAAGTTTCCCAGGGAACTTTAACACCATTCATTTCCGGCCATTTCTGTGGTTTGAATTGTTCTGGTGAACGGAAATCCCAGGCAGCTGGATTATCCAGAAGATCTAGCCTGTCGTTTAAAATTATATTTGGTTGTAGTTTGCGGACTAGTCCAAAAAGCTTCTCAGAATCCCAATCAAGATGGCTTTTACCATCTTCTCCTTTTGGGTAGGAATAATCCAACCAGAGCAGATCTATTGTACCAAAATCTGTAAGCAATTCTGTAATCTGATCACGCATGTACTTTTGGTAAATTGTAATATCCCGATCTATGTTTTTGGCTAACTCTTCCTTACTGTTTCTTTGCGGATGGTTGCGGTCTACTGTGAAATGAGGATGATACCAATCCAGCAGAGAATAATAGAATCCAATCTTTAAACCTTCTGCCCGAAAAGCTTCTACCATTGGTTTTATCAAATCTTTCCCGTAGGGAGTTTTGGTAACTTTATATTCAGTGTGTTTTGTATCCCAAAGGCAGAAACCATCATGATGTTTAGTAGTAATCACAAAATATTTCATGCCGGCATTTTTAGCAGATTTGGCCCATTCTTTTGGCTCGAATAGGTCAGGATCAAAATGATCAAAATATTTCTGGTAATTTGTTGTTGTTAATTCTTCGTAATTTTTTACCCATTCATGCCGTGCTGCCAAAGCATAAATACCCCAATGAATGAACATACCAAAGCGGGAATTTTGCCACCAGGCAAGTCTTTGTTTCTTTTCTGTTTTTGTTTCGTTCCAGGTCATAATTTCTCCACCAATTCTTTATATTGCATTAATGCTACTTTTCCTTTTTCTGTAATATCATACACTCCTCTATCCACTCGTTGGAACCAACCGTAAAAGTTCTTTCCCAGAATAGAAAGCGTTTTATCTCCAGTACCCATTTCCCTTAAAGTTTTTGGTGAGGATGGACCTGCTTTTTGTATATAAGCTGCAATCTGAATTGCGTTTTGCCGGTACACTGTAACAACCTTACGTTTGGATGAACCACCGATATTCAGATTTTCTTTTCGTTGTGATGCTTCTTTCAATACGGATTTTCTGCGTTTTTTATACTTCCTGCGCTGAAATGGAATCGGATGAAAAACTACTTCCACTAAATCTAATTCGACATCCACAAATACCAAACCGATCTCTAATCTGCGCAAAATATGTTTCACTCCCTTCCAACGTATTTTTTGAGTGCGGTTGCTAGGTCGAGGAATTGCCACATAAACTGCATCAGTAACTCTTTGCCTGTCTGTAGCTTGGATCAATAATGGAATATTCACATTTAGTTTCAGTTCAATTATGATGAGTTCGTCATCTTTAGTTGCAGTTATATCACAGTTCTTTACCTCGGCACGAACGGTGTAACCGTTTGTTTCAAGGTATTTTTTTACTGGTGGGAAGAGATCGGTTTCTTTCATTTTATCTATTTATAGAAAATTTCAATTTTTGCATTTTATCATCTCTTGAACTATTTCCAACTAAAAGTTCAAATTCTCCTGGTTCTACTATCCATTCTCTTTTCCACGGATGGAAGAAAGCCAGATCCTTTACTTTCATCTTTAGAACTATTTCTTTCGATTTTCCAGGTTCAAGGAAGACTTTATCGAATGCTTTCAATTCTTTGGGTGGTCTTGAAACAGTGCATTCAACATCATGAACATAAGCCTGAACCGTTTCACTTCCTGCTTTGTTACCAGTATTTGTCACTTTTACTGAAAAAGTAATGAATTCATTATCAGTATAGTTCAATTTCTTAATCTTTAATTCATCTATTTTAAATTTTGTATATGATAATCCAAATCCAAATGCAAAAAGTGGTTCTATGTTATTTTTGTCGAAGTGTCGATATCCCACAAAAATTCCTTCTTCATATTGTAATGACCAGATCTGATGAGCTTTACCTTGAATGTTGTATCTTTCAAAATTCTTTTCGGCCCATTTCTCATTGTAGCTTTCAAACGCTGCCGAATCCTGCCATTTTTTTTCTATACTTATCGGTAGTTTTCCAGAGGGATTTTCTTTTCCTGTTAAAATTTCTGCGATTGCATCTCCACCCTCCTGTCCAGGATACCAGCAATGCAAAACTGCATCAGCATCATTAATCCATCCACTCATATCAATGCCCCCGCCAGCAACAACCAAAACGATGGATTTTGCATGATTTTTTGTAACATTTCTCAGCAGAATTTCCTGATCCTGCGGTAATTGGAAAGGCCGGTCGAATCCTTCACCTTCTGTATCTTTATTAAATCCGACTGCAATAATAACTGCATCGTATTCAATGAGTTTTACTACATCAATGTCTTCATATAAGAAGTGTTTTATAATCATCTCATGGGGAGAAATCTTCTGGATTCCTTCTAAAATACTCTGGTTGGCAAATTCCTGAACCAGAGCAGCTCCTCCTCCACCCAAGGGTGTAAGATGAGCATTAGGACCAACCACTGCAATAGATTTAAGTTTATCGAAATCTAGTGGTAGAATAGTATCTTCATTTTTCAGTAGAACAGATCCTTCCAGTGCGATCTGTTTGGCTGTATCTGCATGTTTCTGCCAGTTCACTTTCACTTCGTTTTTTTCGTATAGTCCCGATTTCAAGCAAACTCGTAAAATACGTCGAACTTTATCATCAATATCGCTTTCTTCGATAAATCTGTTCCTAACCAAAGCTATAATATTGGTTGGATTCATAAATTCACCTGATGGCATCTCCAAATCTAAACCGGCTTCAATGCAGCGAGTACTGTAAACCGAAGTCCAATCTGACATCACAATCCCTTCAAAACCCCATTCATCTTTCAGAATATCTTTGATAAGTAATTTATTTTCACTAGCATGAATACCATTGATCGGATTGTACGCCGTCATAACAGCTTGGACATCTGCTTTTTGCACAGCTGCTTTAAAAGCTGGTAAATATATTTCTCGAAGAGTTCTTTCATCCAGATCGGAACTGAATTGATTTCGTTCAAAATCCTGATTATTGCAGGCAAAGTGCTTAACTGTAGCAGCTACGTTTTGAGATTGAACACCTGTGATATATGGAACCACCATTTCGGAAGCAAGAAAAGGATCTTCCCCCATATATTCGAAATTTCTACCGTTTTGCGGAATTCGATAGATATTTACTCCCGGAGCCAGGAGAAAACCAATCCCTTTGCTGCAGCATTCATTTCCAATAGCTTCTCCCATCTGACGTGCAAGCTCTTTATTCCAGGATGCAGTTAATCCGATATTAGCTGGAAAAGCAGTTGCTTCTCCATTTTCTACCACTCCCATTGGACCATCTGTCATCTTTATCGGTGGAATATCTAGTCGTTCGATTCCTTTTAAATAAAATCCCTTTTCTCCGCTCAAAAGAGAAGCTTTTTCTTCCAAAGACATATCCTTAATTAAGTCTGTAATCTGTTTTTCAATATTCATTGAAAATGTTTTTCCTCCCGTTATTTTCAAAAAATCAAAGCAATGAAATTGAATTTGAGATGTCAACAGAATCATTTAAATGAATTGTAAGATATTGTTATAACTTCTTTCTTCAATTTCGTATTACCTTGGAAATATATTTGACATAAGCAACTAAAATTAATTCTTGAACTTGTTGTATATGATTCGAAATTGGAGATTAGATGAAAATAGCAGAGAATTTAGAAAAATGGATTGAAAATTATCAAAATGAATGTCTGAAAAATTTCAACTCAAACAACAAGATAAATTGGAAGACTTATTCTTACGTTAAAAATGAGAAATCTCCCAAATCCACTGGTATCGATCTTTCAGAGAGTAAACTCATACTGATCTCTTCTGCTGGTGGTTATCTACATAAAGATGATCCTTTTGATGCAGCAAATCCTTTGGGTGATTATTCTATTCGTACCTTCCCAATTTCATCTGATCTTAGTAACATCAAATATTCTCATGAGCATTATGATACAGCCGCCGTTAAAGAAGATGCGCAAGTACTGCTACCTCTTTATAATCTGCAAGAAATGGTAAAAGAAGGAATTATCGGAGATATGTGTGAGAAGGTTATCAGCTTCATGGGATATCAACCCGATATAGGAAAAGTGATCACAGAAACAATTCCAGCTATTCTGGAAATTGCTACTGAAGAGCAAGCTGATGCAGTACTTCTGGTTCCTTCTTGACCATTATGTTCACAATCCGTTGGATTGATAGCAAGATCATTAGAAATTGCCGGAATAAGAACTACTCTTACCAGTTGGAATCAAGGATCAATAAAGAGTGTATATCCTCCACGCTCTACACTAACTTCTTTAAAACGAGGAATGACTCTTGGACATCCTAATAACAAAGAGCAGCAAATAAGAATTCTAAAATCGACATTAGATCTATTGTCGTGTGATGCGCCAATAGTACCAGTAATGCTTAAAGAAAAATAAATCGAATCATTAGATTGTATAAAAAAAACGATCCAGTATTCACTGGACCGTTTATCAATATTAAGGGAATATCGAAATAAAGAACTATTAAAGGCTTTGGAAATCTCTACTGATAGGAAGAGAGAGGGTTGACCAACAGCAAAGACCCCACACCTTATTCAATTACCTAATATAAATGCAATCTCGATGCCACATCACAAATTTAAATTACTATTTTCCTAAGTTGTTATTCTATAGGCTCTTGAATAGATACACTTTTATAGTATTTTTATTGATTGCAAATTTTGTGTGTCATTATTACCCAATTTGGACCAATGTTTGTCCCTAATTTGTCCCACTATTAAAATAATTTTCCCAAGATAGATTTGAAAATATTTCTCTTCTTTATCATAATGCCAGCAAAACTGTAATAAAGTAAATAACAATTAGAACATTCATACTTTTTGAAACCAGGTATCAATTTCTGCAATCTACGTCTCTTTAGTCTTCTAAATGAGCTTTTATTACACTTCGGGCATTTTAATTTTCTCATCTGTTCTTCCTTGGTATAAAAATCAATTATCAAAATGAGAAAAATTACCAAAGGAAAGATGTCAAACTTTTTGCAGATTTAAGCCTTCCGACTGCTTAATGTGCAAAAGAAGGAAGGCTTAAAAAATTGTTTATTTCAAAAGAATTATTTTTTTTGTAAGCTGGTATGAAGAACTCTTCATTTTATACAAATATATTCCCGATGCTAATTTCTTACCATATTCATCCGATCCATTCCAGGTGATCTGATGATTTCCTATATCGAGTTTCTCATCAACAAGTGTAGTAATCTTTTGTCCCATTATATTAAAAACTGAGATTTCAATTTTTTCATTATTCACGAGTGAGAATTCAATTGTAGTTGATGGATTAAATGGATTAGGATAGGCGGATAAACTCGGTTTTTCAGGCGAAAGAAGAATTTCAGAGTGTGCTGGAGCAAGAAAAAAACCTTGTGCCCAACGTATATCACACAGAGGTAATTCAATAGTAGAAACTTCATCAAGAACAAATTCACCGAATCCTTCATTTAACCTACAATAACTAATAAGTCCAGGTTCATAACCATTCAAATATTCAAGTAAGACTTCTTGGATTTCAGCTTGATCTCTAAACACATTCCATACTCTTAACTCATCTATCACACCTACAAAACTTTTTGTTAGATCAGCAGAATTACCCAGGATCAGATCATAATCTGAATTATCAGCCACTGCTCCTACAGGGGCAGTGGTTTGAATTGTCATCATCGAGATTCCATTTATATACATGTTAACATTATCTACTCCATCATAACAAACAGCAATATGTTGCCACTGATAAAGATCAATAGAAATTTCTGGTGTGGTTGATGTGCTGATCGTTCCATCCTCATGTTCAATTTGCAAAATCAAACTCTGTTCAGGATAAAGCGGAAATGTATTATTTAAAAAAACTGATACAACAGTTTTATCAAATATTCGACCTAAACCAAAATTTACATCCGGGCCAAAATCAGTAGGATAAATCCAGGCTTCCATGGTGAAAGCATTTGTTAGTTCTGGTACATCCCCCGATAAACAAGTGACATTGCTGTCATCTCCATCAAATTCCAAAGCACTGTGTCCATCGAAAACCCTGATATAATCTTCATTCAACATCGCATCATCTACACCACCAAAAGAAACTGTAAGCTGCACATCGTAATATCCAGGTTCTGTATAAGACCATATTGGATTTTGTTCATTGGAATCGGGAATTCCATCATTATCAAAATCCCAAGACCAAGTATCGATCATTCCAGAAGATTGATCTTCAAACTGGATTTGAAGCGGAGCATGACCAGACTTTTGATCGGCATCGAATTCAGCAGATAAATTTACCAACTCCAGCAGCCAGGCATCATTTTTTCCTGTACCGTTGGAAGATGTATATCCAGCAATTACAATCGAACCATCAGCTTTTTGCAGCATACTATTTCCACATTCTGAGCCATTATCACCGATTAATGTATTTTCAATTTCATTTCCATTTGAATCCAAGATCATCATAAACATTTCAGAAAATCTAGAATTAGTGTATTTGAATGAGCCACAAAGTATCAGATTTTCAGAATTGATGTCTTCTAAAATTGAATATCCAAAATCGTAATAAACATCAAGCTCCAGATTAGTTTTCCACAATTCATTTAGGTTTGAATCAACTTTGATAAATGCCACATCCATTAGCTCGTTTAAATGCTGGGAAGTGTGCCCAACCACGCAAAATCCACCATCAGATGTTTCGCAAATATCGAAGCCGACATCATAATCGTTCTGATGAGTTCCCATTGTCCAGTAAGTATTTTCCAACAAAATATTGCCATCTCCATCTAATTTGATAATGTAAATTTCTCTATTTCTGCCCGAGCTTCCTGGAAATGGTAGGTCATAAAGGCCTGTCGATCCGCATAAAACGTAGTTACCATCACTTGTCTGTTTTATTGAATGTGCGGTATCTGATTTTGTACATCCATAAGTTTCTTCCCAGATCACACTGCCGCTATCATCGATTTTGATCACATAAATATCATCTTCTCCTAGTCCGTAAGAAGCTGTATAACCACAAAGTAAATATCCACCATTTGTTATCTGGCAGATCGATTCTGCAGTATCAAAATCATCTCCTCCAACTGTAACATACCAAACCTGGTTTCCAGATAAATCTACTTTCATACAAAACACATCAAAGTTACCATTTTCAGTGGAATATCCTGTGATCACAAAACCATCATTGTTATTGGAAACACAAACATCATTAGCATTTTTCCAACCAGTTCCACCATAAGATTGTGTCCATTCTTCTGTACCATTGTCATCTGTTTTGATTAAATAAATATCGGATCTATCAGCTCCATATGAATTCGTATATCCAACCAATAAATAGCCATTATCCGGTGCAATACAAACAGAATTACAGGCATCAGAATTTGTTCCACCAAAAGTTTCTTCCCAGGCAGTTTGAATTACTGCATATGAAAGTACTGATAATGAGAAAATTATTATACTAAAGATTATTTTTTTCATAATTCCCCCTAATTTTCCAAGTCAGTTATAGCAGTAAGAATGGCATAGATATTCTGCATGGCATAGTATTGTCCACGCATGGTCGAGATGATATTGCTGTCAATAATAGGTGGGATTTTTTCTCCGACACAAACTGCACCGGCATTCCCAATTTCAGTTTGCCATGTACTGGGACATTGAACTGTGACTCCCTGAAGTAAATCTGCTGCTGCCAGCACACGAATGGAAGAACAGCTTGTCCACAAGATCAAGCCAGCATTATTAGCCGCCACGACTATATCCAGTGCAGCCTGACTGTTAATCAGTTCAATGCAGGGATTTCCCACGAAAGAACTGGATGACATCAGCATAACACAATCATAAATAGTGACATCTGTAATATTCGAAATTAACATATCGACGGTAACAGGTGGACATCCAAGCGGAGCGGCATAGCCGGAACAGGGCTGCACTGTTGGATTAACGGCAGTGGTGGTAACATCCCAACCTAACTGCTCGAACATTTCGTAATAGCATTGATAGTTTGCACCATAATTATTGGGCATTACTACCAATATGCTCACATCCTGGGCTGCCAATCCCAGAAAACACATCAAAATTAAAAGTGGGATGATGAGTTTTTTCATTTTTTCTAAACCTCCAGTTTATTATTGTATTTTACACCCTAAACCCCGCATTAAATATTTCACTTCCTTAAAATAATAAGATTCGGGAAACTGAGGATGAAAAATATATTGATGTACAATTCCCAACAAAGATTTCAAAAAGAATGCTGTTGCCAGGTCGGGATTTAATTCAAGATCAAATGTACCGTTAGTAATTCCTTCAGATATAATATTTTTGGCAAACTTCTCCAAACTGAAATCAGAATTTTCCATTTCGCTCTTCACAGCCGGACTGAGAACCTGTATGTTTCCATGTTCGGCCAGATCATAAATTTGAATCAAACGATAATAGCCAGGTGTGTTTTTGAACAGTTGATAATACACGTTTGCAAAAGCTAGAAGCTTTCCTTCAACTTTCTCACAGCGGTCTACAGCTGATTCATATTCTACTCTTGATGACTCTATATCGTAAACAACAACCAACATCAAGAGATCGAGTTTGTTTTTGAAATATGAGTACAATGTTCGACGAGTAAACTCAGCTTTTTTAGCAATTTCTTCCATCGTGATTTGTTCATATTCTTTAGTTAGAAATAACTCTCTTGCTGCGTTTACGATATCCATTTTTCTTTGCTGCATTTCTCTTTCTTTACGATTCATCACAGCTCTCCTAATTTATTTTACATCAGGGTGCTAGATACACAGTTGTGTAATTAATACGTGTAACCAAAACACATCTGATTTTCATTTTGTTTTCTTATTTCATCAATAGAAGTTTTCGGGTTAGGATGCTGCTTTCAGTTTTCAATTTGCAGAAATATATTCCCGAGGAAACTGGTTTATTATTTTCATCGGTTCCATTCCAAACAATATTTAATCTTGTTTTCCCTCGTCCTTCGACAAGCTCAGGATGACACAAGCTCGGGGACAGATTTCTTACTTTCTGGCCTTTCAGATTGAAGATTTCAAGTGTCGCAAATGAGGTCGTTTGCGTTACACTAAAACTTATCGTTGTGGAAGGATTGAAGGGATTGGGATAATTAGTCAATTGGACATTGGTCGTTGGTAATTGGTTATTCGAAATTCCAACCGGTTCCAACTCTAATCCTTGTCGCCAAACAGCGTCCTGAATAATTCCCATTGTATTGTCGGTTTCATCGAAAACAAAATCTCCGCAACCTTCATTTAACCGCCAATAGTGAATCAGGTTCGCTTCGTAGCCATTTAGATAATGATTCATATTTGCCAGAATACTATTCTGATCTTTGACAATATTCCAAACTCGCACTTCATCGATCAATCCATCAAAACCTTTGGAAAGATCGGCTACATTTCCGATGACAATGTCATCTTCAATATTATCTTCTAAATTTCCAGTCGGAGCAGTGGGTTGATGGAACATGATATTGTAACCGCCCACAAACAATTTCACTTCATCGATTCCATCGTAACTAACAGCTATATGCTGCCAAGCATCTAATACAATTGATGTTGCAGGAGTTGTGGATGTACTCAACGTTCCATCAGCATGCATCATCTGCACAACTAAACTTTGATCCATGAAAAGCGGAAAGGAGTCGGAAAGCAAGATCGAAACCGAACCTTTATCAAAAATCCTGCCTAAACCGAAATTTGCATCCGGACCATACGAATACGGATAAATCCAGGCTTCGACGGTGAAGGCTCCATTAATTTCCGGTACTGTAGAAGCAGGAACATTCACACTGCTGTCTTCCCCATCAAATTCCAATGCGCTATGCCCATCGAAAACGTAGATGTAATCTTCTTTCAAATTGGAAGTGATATTAGTCCCTGCTGTAACTTCTAAAAAGACGGAATAAACTCCTGGTGTGTCGTAAATAAAACTGGGATTTTGCTCATTGGAATCAATAATTCCGTCATTCTGAAAATCCCAATTCCAACTATCAATTTCTCCTATCGACTGGTCTTCAAAATTAACTTCTTGTGGAGTATGCCCTGTTATTGGATCGGCATCAAATTGAGCAGAGAGTTTCAGGTTTTCCCACCAGTGAATTTCATTGGCATTATTGCCGCCGGCAACTATATCCATGTCATTGTCATTATCAACATCCCCCACATTCAGCGGCCAAACATTATTGAAAAAAGGAGTAATTTCATGCTTTGTCCAATAGTTGTTTCCATCATTTTCCCACCAGGCAACCTGGCTGGTACCTATCGACGATCCGGCAATATCCATAATTCCATCGTCGTTAAAGTCTGCTGGATAAGCAATCACAGCGCCGTTAAAAGTCAGATCAATATCATGATTGGTAAAAGTAAGCGGAGTATCACCATTATTTTCGAGCCATAGAATTCCATCACTGAATGCAGTAGCCAAAATATCAGGAAGTTCATCATTATTCATATCACAAGTCACAACTTTATGAGAATTATCGAAACTTCCAAGAAGTTCATGCTTCAACCATTCTTCATTAGTTTCATCATACTCCCACCAGGAAACTTCATCATCGAGAAGAGCAGCACCAATAACTTCGAGATAACCACCTTCAATCAGGTCAATTGCATCAACTGAACGTGCACCGGCAAAACTATCATCAACTGTATGTTTCGTCCAGTTTACTCCATTGCCATCCAGGTTTTCCCACCAGGCAATTTGATTGTTTTCGGCTCCAGCTCCCAGAACATCCATGAAACCATCTCCATTCACATCTGCTGCAAAAACTTCATGGGCTCCAGTAAACGAGGTATCAACTTCATGATAACTCCAATTCAAACCACTCCCATCAGTATTTTCCCACCAAGCGATGGTATTGGAATCCCAGGCTGCTACAATCACATCATTGAATCCGTCCGAATTAATATCTTCAACATAAACGTAAATCGCTCCGGCTAAAGTATCGATATAATGTTTCGTCCAATTATCGGTTATTCCCGCTTCATTTTCCCACCAGGAAATCTCTCCACTATCATATGCTGCGGAAACTATATCTTTGCGGTTATCAGTATTGATTTCTTTCAAAAAAATTCCGGCTGGGCCGTCAAAACCATTATCAACCAAATGTTCTTCAAAGATAAGCTCTTGTGCCCACAAACAAGAGAACAAACAAAAAATCAAAATAGATATTTGCTTCATACATCCTCCTTAAACACTACACATGAGTATTGGTTATACACGTGTGCATTTATTTTTTAAAACAATTTTATCCGTCAACTTATTTTTCTCATCCCTCATTTTGAATGCAGTTGCTGTTCCACAAAAAGATAGTCATCATATTCTCTTACACATTAACAAGTTGTATGTAATTGATACATTAATTTAATCTTATTCATGAAGTATTTTGTAGTATTGATTCCGCAATATAATGTGAATTTCTGGCATTAACCAGTTCTTGAGTTACCGTGTCAAATTGACACACAATTCCAAATTTGTCCCATTTAAATATATAATGCGAATTAGCACAAAGCAACAGAGCAAGCTTAAAGCATATAACATCAACAACTTACAATCAGTCTCCTTTTCGTAACTTACAAAAAATTGGTTGGAATTATTTGTGCATTAGTTTTGTTCTGTATGGATTAAAGTAAAATAAGAATAAGGTCTTAAGGAGTAAAATTATGCAACAAAAATTACAGGAATTAATTGAAGAGTATGATGATTTGTTAAATTCCTTTGAAACAATTGATCATATTGCAGGAAAATCGAAAGAAGGAAAAACAGTAATCAACAAATCGAAAAATACTCTTACTTCAGATTACTTTTCATTACAAAAATTAAACATCTCCACTAGAAGTACCAAATAATATTATCGTTTGAATAAATTAAGCAATCAAATGATACAACAGGAGTTGATAAATTCTCAAACCTCAGACACAATCAGTTTGACAATAAATTTAACTTTCCAATAAAGTGTTGTGTAAAGTAAAATAGGAGTATAAGTGGAAATAGACATTAATAGAAAAGCAAGAGTTTTAATTGTTGATGATGAGCCTATAAATGTGATGATAGCAGAAAGAATTTTGCAGAAAAGTGATTATGAAACAATCTCTGCAAATCATGGAAATGAAGCTCTCGAAATTATGCAAAACGAGCAAATAGATTTGATATTACTTGATCTAATGATGCCCGATATAAATGGTTTTGAAGTTTGTGAAAAGCTCATGAAGAATGATAAGACTAAAAATATTCCAGTGATATTCCTAACAGCAGTTACCGATAAAGAAAGCATTATTAAAGGTTTTGAAGTAGGTGGAAAAGATTATCTTACAAAACCATTTAACACAACTGAACTTGTAGCAAGGGTAAAAACCCATGTAGATCTGAAGTTAACCAGAGATTCACAATCAAAACTTATCAAGGAGTTAAAGGCAGCCTTAGATGAGATCGATACTCTTTCCGGTTTGCTGCCTATCTGCTCACATTGCAAAAAAATTCGTGATGATTCCGGTTACTGGCAAGGTGTTGAACATTATATAGCTGCGAGAAGTGATGCAGAATTCAGTCATGGAATCTGCCCCGATTGTATGAGAGAATATTATCCCAAAGTAGCAGCGAAAGTTTTAGGAAACATGGATAAAAAGGAATAGATAACTTTTCGAAAATCCTTTAGTATTCATAGATCCTTATTTCATTAATATCATCTTTCCCGTTTTTTCATATTTTCCAGTTATCAATTGGTAGAAATATAAACCTGATGTAACGGATTCACCACTAATGTCTTTGCCGTTCCAAACTAATGAATGTTGGCCAGCAGAAAGTGATTCTTTTATGAATTGCATAACTTTTTGACCTCTGGAATTATAAATATTCAGTTCTGATTGTTCTTTCGTACCAGTGCTCAGGTTAAATGAAATCGTTGTACTGGGATTAAACGGATTGGGAAAATTTGAGATCGATTCTATTTTTACGATTGGATCATCAGCACTTACGATGCTTTCCACACTAATCTCAAAATCGTCGATATACATACCATCCTCAGTTACATATGTGTCGCTATAAAAGCGAAATCGCAGAAGAATAAAAGATTCTTCCAGATATTGATCTAGAGAAAAGGCAAACTGTGTCCACGTTTGAAGTGATCCGGTAAAAGATACATATTCATCCCAATTCTGGCCATCTGTGCTCGCTTCAAAATACATATAATCATAATTGTTTTCTATGTTGTATTTGGCCCAGAAACTAACTTCAGCTTCACTTATATTAGTAAGATCAATACTAACAAGGCCAGTTACGATATCAAGGTTATTGGCATAATCTCCAGCTGGACTTTCTGTGAGCGAATGAGATGCTGAGAAAGATTGATCTTCGGTAAGCCCCCAGCTACCTTCAAACGTCCAATAAGGAGCATTCGATTCAAAGTTATCAGCAAATGGCAGGGTTATGGGCGGCATTGGAATTACAGATACTGTATTGGAAGGAACTGATTCCTCCCCACTACCTATATATATTGCTGTAACATAGTATGTATAAACCTGACCATTTGTAAGATCAGGATCTTCATAGAAAAGGTCTGTTACTGTAGCGATGGGATCTTCTTCTTCATCTCGATATACATTGTATTCTTCTGCTTCTGTTACTTCTTCCCACGCTAAATTTACTACTCCATCTCCTGCTAAAGCTGTAAGATTATTCGGAGGAAGCAGCATATTTGCCATTGTAGCTACAGGAGCCAGGGTAGCTTTGGTAAAAGTTGCTAACATTTCAAAACTATTTACACTGGTTCCTATCACATCGTTTGCAGAGTGAATGTATGGACTGTAGTTCTGGCTATCTTCAAATGGAAAGATTCCCATAAATCCGTGATTATTGAAAGAGGTGTGATCGCTATCTCCACCTGTTAGCATTCCTGGATCAATTGTAAATTCAGGTTGATACAAAGCATTGATCTGGCTATAGAATTCAACCAATGGAGCAGCAGATTCTGGAGCTATCATATCGGTATGAATTAAATCTCCAGGATTTAAATATCCTGCCATATCTATGTTAAAATATCCAAGGATATCCATGCCTGTATTATCTGCCATCGTGGCATATTCTTCACTACCGTAAAGACCATATTCTTCACCAGAAAATGTACAAAAAATTATTGTTCTGTTAAACTCATACTGGCTTAGAATCCTGGCAATTTCCACAACACCTGCAACTCCACTGGCGTTATCATCTGCTCCGGGAGCCAGATTACCATTGGACACATAACTATCTAGATGACATCCTAAAACCACAAATTCATCAGGATAGGTGGTTCCTTGTAAAGTTGCAATTACATTTTGGCTGGCATCCGGACCTCCATATGGAATATATTGAGTTTCCACGCTAAGTCCGAAACTTTCAAATTTATCATATATCCAATTCTGAGCATCTATAGAACCCTGCACATACCAATTTCTATTTTCAAAATCCTGCATTGCCTGAACAGTAGAGTTCAATTCAGATTCATCGACGTAACCCAGAAGTTCTGTAACAAAAGGATCTTCTTCAAAGCGCGAACTTCGTAAAAGATCATTTGGTTTAGGGAGTTTTGCTTTGATATTGTTAATCCTAACAACACCATTATGAATTATTGGTACAACTTGATTTCTATCTTCATCTGCAGCTTTGATGATCATAAAAGTATCTTTAAGAAGCAGAATTTCGGCAAATTCATCTATTTTTAGAATATAATCGTTATTGTTTCCTTCATCCAGCCACAACAGGAAATAACTATTTCCTGTTTCCCAGCAATCTGATGTAATTAACTCACAATTGAAATTACCTCGTGTTTCAGTTGTTGCAATCAAAAAATCATCATTAACGTAATTTACTGTAAGTACTTCGTCTTGAATTAATTCTTTTGCTTCTGTTGCATTTACTGGCTCTATTAAGATAAGATCTGCGGCAATAAGCTGTAGTGCTACAATCATAAATATTGAAAACAAGATGTTTTTTTTCATTTCTTCCTTCCTTCCATTTTAATTAATACTATCAAATTTCAATGCAATGAACATTCCAAGATCTGCTTAGATTCGTCAAAGAATTTAATTTTCAATAAGAGTTAGTATTAATTTCATTGACTTCCAAATTTAAAATATCGCTACTGTTTAGGGAAAATGAATTTGGAAAATAAAATAATATGCGAACGGGGTCTGATGACTAAATGAAACACTTCATCACCAATCATCCCCATTTTCATGCGGAAGAATTCAGGCAGGTCTGGAAGATCGCCTGGCCTATAATTTTAACCAATATCCTGCAGGTAACTGTTGGGATTGCTGATTTCAAAATGGTTGGAATACTGGGTATCGAATCGATCGCAGCAGTGGGCATGTCTCGTCAGGTAATGATGTTCATTATGATATTAATGATAGCTATCAGCGGTGGCAGCTCGGCGCTGGTGGCTCATGCCTATGGTGCCAAAGATAGAGCGAAAGTAAGCCGTACTGCAGGCCGTTCCGTCACTTTTATGGTGTTGTCGGCATTCTTTGTAATTATGCCGGTGGGATTGTTGTTTTCCAAGCCGATCCTCATCCTGCTGGGCGCGGAAACTCAAGTTGTAAGTCTGGGATTTTCCTATCTGAGAATTCTGTTCCTGGGCAGTATCTTTTCGATGTTCAATTTTGTGGTTACTGGCATTCTGCTGGGAGTGGGCAAAACCAAAGTCTCTCTAAATCTTCTGCTGATAATGAATTCACTCAATATTGTTTTTAACTATATTTTCATTTTTGGAGTTGGACCGATCCCGGCAATGGGTGTGAAAGGCGCAGCTTTGGGAACAGTGCTTTCCCGCTTTATCGGTTGCTTTATTGGAATGTGGATTTTATTCTCCAAACGCTTCCCGATCCAGATTAAATTACGCGATGCTCTCACTTTTGATTTTCCTCTGTTAAAGAAAATCCTCTTTCTGGGTGGACCCAGGTCCATGCAAGGGATCGTGCGTAATTTTTCAAGGTTGTTCATTTTCAGGATTATTACTCTGCTGCCGGATTCTACTCGAGCCATTTCAGCCTACAGTGTAGCGATGCAGGTTCGCATGATAAGTAGTTTTATAGGCTTGGCTTTTATGAATGCTGCTATGAGCCGGGTGGGACAGAATATGGGAGCGGGGAAACCAGAGCAGGCGGAAAAGAGCGGTTGGCTGGCTGCTGGTATGGCAACCGGAATTATGACTATTGTGGCAGGAATTTTCTTCATTTTCCCGGAAGCGATCATGTCGTTTTTTACTGATGATGCCGATGCGATTCAAATGGGAAAAACTTTCTTTATGATCATTGCGCTCAGTGAACCGGTGATGGCATTTGCCTTTGCTATGGGTGGAGCTCTACGCGGTGGAGGTGATCCGCTTTCACCATTCATCTATTCTAGTGTTTCCGACCTGGTTGTGGTCATCGTTTGCGGTTACATTATGGCAATTACTCTCAATCTTGGTTTGGCCGGAATAGCCATTGGAATTGCTGTCAGCTCTCTTACGCGTGCTGTTCCATCCGTCTGGAAATTCAAACAGGGAAAATGGAAGAGGAATAGGTTGTAAGAGATTAATGAATATCCAATATCGAGAGGAGATCGTTTGCTACGCAAGCCGACTCTTAGAACAAGAAATGTCCAATGAAGAAGTAAATAAACCCTATAGAGATTGGGTGAGATAGAATAAAATATTTGACAGAAAAATCTTCGAAATTCTTCTTTCTAATGTCCGTGGAATAATTACTTAAACCACAGACGTTTGATCTACGTTTTTTTAGAAATGATTTTTTAAGGAGGAGAAATTTTATGAAAAACAGTTTTCCGAAAATTTATCTAATTGTATTGTTTCTGATTCTGTGCATTAATTCCTTATTTGGAAAAATTCAATTTCAGATTGTTGGTGGTATTGTCACAGGGAATTTTAAAGATATTAATGAATCTAATAAAATATGGTCAGGTAGTGGTAAATCATATGAATTAGACAATGGATTCAATGGCGGCTTTTCTTTGGATTATGATTTGAATCCAAAATTTGGAATCTCTTTTGATAGCTCAATAAACTACTTTAACTCTAATGAGACTTTAGAATTCATAGATGAAACTAACATCAGTCTTGGAAAGAAAGATTTTCCAATCTGGAAAGTATATTCGATTCCGATGTCTTTTTCTGGCTATTTGCTTAAGAATATAGGTTCATTAAAAGCAAAATTAGGTTTAGGCTTAGGATTTGTCTGGGCTCAATATAGTGAGTTATTTCTCCATTATAATGCCGATTGGTTTGATGATGCAAAATACTATTTTACTGGAACTGCACCATTATTTCAGATAGAATCTCAATTAGAATATAAGATTTCTCAGAAATTGTCACTAATTCTTACACCTCGATATCAATATTCAAAAATTCGTGAACTTGAACTATCGTCCAAAGATATTGGCGGTGAACGTGGTGTTGAGGATAATTTGTATAACGAAAATCAAGATAAAATTGAATTAGATTTATCTGGATTTTCGATAACTATTGGAGTAGGATTTTAACTGGAGATAATTCTTTTTGCTGGAATTGCGATTGGAATTGCTGTCAGTTCACTCACACGCGCTATTCCTTCCACCTGGAAATTCAAACAGGGGAAGTGGAAGAAGAATAGGTTGTAAATATTAGCTATTATCTTCAATAATTATTTGAAATTCATCCTTAAATTCATTTTTTAATATTACTATCTCTTTTAGATTCTTGCTTTTCTTAAAGTCATTAAATTGACCTAAAATAACAAGAGATTTGTGAATTATATCAATCATACTGTAACTATAGAATGCAATATCATTGAGTTCTTTTTCTTTCTTATATTTTAATTGCTCTAATTCAGTTTTATTATCAAAATGTCTTTGAATTAAACAATTTATATTGTTATGTGTTTCTCTACAAAGCTTATTATACAAAGAGTTATACAGAAATCTCAATCCTGCTGAATTAAATCTCGAACTTAGCTTTGTTTTGTTAATATTCTTTTTGTATTTTTCAAATAAGAGATTTATATACTCCAACATTGTACGCTCTAGCTCAGTATGGCTTTCTTGATTTTCTAACAATCTTTTTTGCTCTGCCAAATAAGATGTATACATAACATTCTTGTATTCAAGATTTGCAGCTAAATTTTTTAAATCAACATGAGCTTCCAATATATTTCTTAATATAGTTGGTATTGAAATATGTATTTTTTTATTTAATAACACAATAGCACTTTTTGTTAATTCCATAATAGAAAGTATTAAAGAAAATAATAATAACTTTTGTGTATCTGAATCAGATAGCTCTCTTTTCAATATTTCATTTTCAACTCTCTCTAAAACATGTTCAAGATATACAATCATTTTATAATATTTCTGATCACTCGGAGATAAATTAATGTTAGTCATCATACACCATCCTGAATGTCCTGATCTCGAATGGTTCGAAGAGCAGATTAGATTTTTCAGTATTTTCGCTGATAGTAATTTCGTCATTTTCCAGCATATCGGTTTCGATCAGTTTCTGCCATTTCTGGTAAGCTTCTAACTTCACGCTACTGCTTTTACCAGCAGTTTCATAAAGTCGCAGAATAATTCCATTTCCATTTTCTGCAGGTTTCACAGTTTCAATCTTTACGTTATCACCGATCACCTGGAAATAACTCATATTTTTCTTTTCCGGCAGTTCATTAATCTGGTGAATCATCAACGGACTATTTAATAGATGTGCCTGCTGCAAAACATCCGATTCGATAAGACTGCCTTTATGAGGATAGTAAGCAAAAGTGAAAGTATGGTTATGTTGATCAGCTTCTTTATCTGTATCTTTGGGACTGCGTAAAAGATTCAGATCGAGCGTATTGCCTTTTACATTATGACCATATTTGCAGTCATTCAAAAGGGCAAAACCGTAATCCGGTTGAGAAAGATCGACAAAGCGATGAGCTGCGACTTCAAACTTGGCAGCATCCCAACTGGTATTGCTGTGGGTTGGCCGTTTCAAAGTTCCGTACTGAATTTCAAAAGAAGCTTCATTGGTTTGGATCTGAACATCTGCACTTACTCGCAGCATTTTGTGTTCTTCCTGCCAATCAACTTCATTCTCGATCTTGACGAGTCGGGAGTCTTTTTGAAGTGAAATTCTCTGGATTATCTTGGAATTTCCAACGGTAAATTCTTGTTTGATTATAGCTCGATATTGTGAAACCAATTCCAGTTCTACAGAAATACGTTTCGCATTTTCTGGAGTGGTTTCGCGATAGAAATGATTCACATCCCAGGCTCCCCAGTTATTTGGTTCATCTTCCCACATTTGCAAAAGGTTAGCTTTCCCAGCCAGAGTTTCACGTTGTTCTTCTTTGTCGTAAACAGATGACATGCAGCCTTCTTCATCGATTTCAACTCTGATCAGATCATTTTCCAAATGTTTTGTTGAAGCATTAAATCCGTGATCTTTTTCAGGAATAACCATATCAGAACTTTCTAAATAAATACAGGTATAACCCAATGCTGGAACATGAATATTATAATCGACAAATCCATTCATTGCTGTATAGATTTTGCTGGATTCACTATCACCGATCCAGTATTGTCCATCGGCAGCAGGAAGCTGTAAAATTTCATCTCGAGCCCAGGGCTGCGAATTGAAAACAATATATTTTTCGGTGTTTTCCGTAACATTTCCAGCAAACTTACTGATAAGGTCAGTTTCGATCTTTTGAAGTTTCTGCAGGTTTTCTGCGCTCAATTTATTGGCATCTTTATAAACCCAATTTATGGATGAACCCGGTAAAATATCGTGGAATTGATTAAGTAAAGTATCTTTCCAGATTCTATCGATTTTGTCTTTGGGAAATTCTCCTGCCAATACTGCCAGAAATTCCACATCGTGAAGTTTCTGCTCCAGTTTGCGATTGTGTTTTTTCATCAAGCTTTGCGTTGTGTAGGTTCCACGATGCAGTTCCAGATAAAGTTCTCCTACCCAGGTTGGAAGTTTTTCTGCCGGAATCTTAGCAATTTTATCGAAGAATTCCTGGGCAAAAGCAAATTTGAATTTAGGAACTCCTTCCAGATTTTGCTGTCGAAGTCCCAATTCGATATGTTCCCGAGCTGGGCCACCACCGCCATCACCAATTCCATATAAATTCAGGAATTCATCAGAGACATCATTTTGGGCATAACGCTTCTCACTGGCTATCATCTGCGATGGCAGATTGGCTAAATTATAATCGTTGGTTGGCAAGAAATGTGTGAGAATTCTGGTTCCGTCGATGCCTTCCCAATTGAAGGTGTGATGCGGAAAAATATTGGTTTCATTCCAGCTGATTTTCTGCGTCATGAAAATATTGACACCGCATTTCTTGAGAATTTGCGGCAGAGCTGCACTGTAGCCAAAAACATCCGGCAACCACAGATTTTTAACATCAATGCCAAATTCATCCTGATAGAATTTTTTACCATACAAACACTGACGTATCAGAGCTTCTCCACCTGCCAGGTTCATATCCGGTTCCACCCACATGGCACCTTGAACTTCCCAGCGTCCATCGGCAATTGCCTGCTTCACTTTCTCGTAAAGTTGAGGATAATCTGTTTTGATCCATTCAAAAAGCTGGGGTTGAGAAGCACCGAATTTATAATCAGGATATTCTTCTAATAATTTGAGAGCTGTGGCAAAAGTTCTACCGCTTTTACGTCGTGTTTCCCGTACCGGCCAGAGCCAGGCCAGATCAAGATGGGCATGTCCTATGGAATAGGCCGTAAGTGCGCTGGCATTAGCAGGTTTTGAAAGTAATTCGGAAGTAATCTGCAAACATTTTTCGATACCCTTTCCATCACTCCAAGCGTTACAAATTTCATTCAAACCATAAATAATTTTACTTCGGCGAGGAGTTTTTTCTTCTAATGTTTCGAAGAGATTTATCAGAACTTTCAGATCCAGATCTAGTTTGATCACATACTGATTTACACAAACAATCTCTGCCTGCTGCAAACAATAGTCATTTTGCCCAGATCCAAATAATCCATTTGCTCCGGCTTCTACAAGTAGATCGACTTCTTCCCCGCCTTTTGCTTCATCGAAAAGTGGAACAAAATATTTTCCCGAACGCAGATCCCAATGGATTTTATTGGTGAGTCCCAACCAGGGAAAACCATCTCTCCAAACACAACCTTCACCATTAAGATCAAGGAGAGCACCAACTTCTTTACCTTTAAATTCAGCAGGGATTTTTCCCTTGAATTTGAACCAGGCACAACCCCAGAGTTCGCCCCATTCTTCTCCGATCTTGATTGGTTTGTATTCTGCTTTTCTTGCAGTTTCATATGGTATCGGTTCAATTTTATCATAAATGTAAGAAGCTTGTAATGGCTTGGAATTAAAATATCTAAGTTTATTAATTCGGTCGGCAAAACGCTTGATACGTTCAATGTAAATTCGTTCTCTCTGCATATAAAAATCCTTACATTATATTTTTGTAAAGAAGTTGGAAATTGAGAAATTTATGGCAAGAGAATTAAATGCAGATGAGTAAAAATTTTCTAAAACTGCCAGAAAACTCCTAAGCTGCAATTATACTTCTCATACACTTGATCCAGATTCGTATAAATAAGATGCAAGAAAGGTCCATAGTTTTTTCCATACCAATGTCTGTGCTTCAAAGTTATCTCGTATGATTTGCTATTTACTTCCTGTGGAACATCCAGATATGTAGCCAGGTAACCTTGTTTCCCCCTGGAATAAATCAAATAAGTCCAATGCTTGAATTCCCTACCATATCCAAGTGAAACCTGGTTTGTAGAAGTATCTACTTTTCCCGGATTACTGCGATTTCTAAAGTGCACATATTCTACGATCCAACGCTTGTAATAATAGGCCAGGCCTGCTCGCAGAATCGTATCTTCATGCACATCGTGGTAATCTATCCAGGCTACACCTAATGATGCAATCAGGTTTTCATGCTTTAAAAATTTGTAATATGTATTGAAGTCTATTCTCAACTTCTGCAGATAATCCACTTCTGATCCCATAGAAAAAGCTGCGTCACTGAACAACTTGCGATTCCAAACTCTGGTAAGCCCGGCTTCGAACAGAAAGCCATTATCGTATCTTTGATGCAAAGTTCCAATCAGATGATAATTAAATTCTTTGTTAACTGTTCGATAATATCCAATTGTTTCCGATTTCCAGGCATCATAAAGACTATCTGGATCTAGATAATCATATGTAAAATATGCTTCTAATCTATTATCATATTTCTTTGGAATTTTTCGTTTTACTTGATAATCTTCTACAAAATCTTTAATTTCTTCTACTACATCTTCTGTCTTATCCTTTACATCTTCCACAATATCAGAGATTTGTGCTGTTAGAGAAAATGAAAACAACCCGAAAAAAAGTAGAATTAGAAAAGCTTGTTTAAAATTCACTACTCATCCCTTTCTTCGAAAACATATTCAGATGATTCCGGATAATTTTCTAGGAATTCCTGAGTTTGCGGTTTCATTAGAAAATCCAGAACTTTTTGTGATGTTTGTCCATCACCAAAAGGATTATCCAATTTTGTGATCTTCTTATAGAAATCTGTATCATCATGCAGCTTAGCAAAAGTATTGGTGATCTTTTCGATATCTGTTCCCACCAGGAAGCCCAGACCATAATCAACTACTTCCGGCCGTTCGGTATCTTCTCGCAAAATGATAACCGGTTTATGCAGGCTAACTACCTCTTCCTGAATTCCACCTGAATCGGTAAGAATAAATTGAGATTTATCCAGGAAATATAGCATTGTAGGATAGGTTAATGCTTCTACAAATTTCAGATTAGATTTTCTTTCTTTCAATTCATTAAACACAATTTCACGAACATTGGGATTTTTATGAAGTACCCAAATGAACAAAAGATCATCATATTTCTCTGAAAGCTGTTTAACCGCCGTACAAATCCGTTTAAGTGGTTGTCCTATATTTTCCCTTCGGTGAGAAGTTATTACAACCAGTTTTTTAGTTTTCAGCATTTCATCCAGATCACTATCGTGGTTGTATTTATGAACTTCTGCCATTGCCTGTTCTTCATTAATCTTCTGTAAAGCCATGTTTGCTGCGTCTACAATCGTGTTTCCAGCCACAAAAATCCTGTCTTTTGGAAGGCCTTCTCTCAATAGATTCTGTTTGCTTGTTTCTGTAGGTACAAAGTGAAAATCAGATAGATTACTCACCAGTTTTCGAAATGTCTCCTCGGGATACGGAGAGAATTTTTTATGCGTTCGTAAGCCAGCCTCCAGATGAAGCACAGGTTTATGCAATAAGAAAGCTGTAAAAGCACCAGCATATGTAGAAAAAGTATCACCCTGAACGATAATGATATCCGGATTTACTGCCCGGATAATCGTTCCAATTCTACCAGAGCGTCTTTCGTCTGTAGTATGAAGCATTGTTTTTTCATTGAAATCGGGCATGATCTTAAAGAATTTAAGAACATCATCTGCAAGTTCATCATGTTGTCTGGTATGAAAAACTCTTACTTCCATTTTTTCTTTTAATTTGAATACAATTGGTGCCAGTTTTATAATTTCCGGTCTTGTACCGAACACAACTAAAGCCTTCATTTCTTCATCCTTTCTTCCGCAAAATCCACAACAACCTTCTGTTCCGGTGGGAGATCCTTTATATTTCCTTTATACAATTTAACATACTTTTTCCAAATATCATCTTTTAATTTATTGTTTTCAAAAGGTAAGTTATAAGCAATGGGAAATATCTGTGCATAGGCATCAGGATAGTGATTTTCCCATTTTGATTCATGAGTAACTAAATCATCAATTGCCCAATTGAAATTTCTATTTCGGGGATTATAAAATTTTAACCAAATACCCTTTTCAAGGGCTGATAAAATATTGGAATAAAATTCTTCCAAATTCCAATTCATTGCTTCAGATAAAGTAATAAATGATTTTAATCCAGCATAAACTTCACAGTTATCCATAAAATACTTTATATCCGAACCAGGCAACGCAGATGTTAATCCATCATCATCCTGCAAGTAAGCAATAGTATAGGCGACATCTTGTATTTTCTTTTCATTTTCTTTCAGGAATTCTCTATCATTTGTCTCAATAAAATATTTATGAAGTAAAATAAGAAAAGTAGCCGAATACGAATCAATGGAATCGTAACCTTCTGTAGAAAATTCAATTCCATCGATAGTGATATTCCTATCATAAATGCTGCCGGTGAGTCCGTGTTTATCGGGATAGTTCAAATTCTGTAATACCCATATCAAATATGGCTTCACATTTTTATTACTATTTTCTAAATCATGAATGGCATATAGGTTTATTATATAAGGTATAACAGAGTTGATCTTCTCAAGCTTCTGATGTTTCTTTAAAATCCGCAGAGCTGGATGATAGGTACAAGAAAATAGCAACAGACTAACGCAGAGGAAAAACAAATATTTTTTCAATCATTTCCTCATTTATAATTATATAGTAATAATCATCGTCAGAATCAAGAAGAATACCATAACCGGCAGGTCGGCGGCATAAACCTTTGGGGAGTGAAATACTAAAGCCTTTTAATCCTTCAGGATTAAATACCTCAATTCTAAATTTACCATCTCTTATCTCGAAATTGTATTCTGTTTTTAAAAACCTCGCCATGTACTCTGCAAAATAGTTCATTGAGTTCACTTGAATGAGATCTTTGTCTTCGTATTCTTCTACTTTATCTAAAAATTTGTTAAACGGTTTTACATACTGAGGATAATTTACGAAATCATAGAAATGTGAATAGATCAATACCGTGGTTTTATAATCAGCAATGTAATCGAGTGTTCGCAAAAGCCAATCTTCATAAAATTGCGGATCGATATTATAATTACCAAGCTCCTGTACAGAAGCCCACTTAAAGATAGGCATTATTGGGAACGCTATCACAGATTCCGAAACCAGTTTACCATCATAAAGAGTTCGATTGGGCTGAGATCCAGAATCGCCAGTGTAATAATAACTTGTAAAACCGTTTCTTTCTATGATTTCCGTCATAAGCGGCTGTTTATGATAACCCCTTGGAGCAGAAAACTCTGTAATGTTATATCCAACAATTTCAGATAGTAGTTCTGCATTGCGCATGATATTCCACTCAATATCCATTTCAGACAGAGAGCCATCTTCCATATTATTTGCAAACCACTCGTGAGCCCAACCTCCATGTGATCCTACAGAACCGTAATCCATAAGTTTCTGAACTATTTTCTTACCTGTATTTCCAGCATCAAAACCCTTATTATCACCAGGCTCAATTAAAAAATCTCCAGCTGTTATTTGAAACGACTGGTTAATATTCTTTCGAATCAAGTTGTTATTGACCATGAAATCAAAGTTTTTTCTTTCTTTATAGTGATCCAAATGCCAGTTAAGTACCAAACCTCCTTTATTAAAAGGTTTACTGGTCATATGTGGAAATTTAACGATTTTGAACAAAAAAGTAATAATTGTTGAACGCAGCATCAAATCATCAGAACCAAATGCTTTCAGATATCCAAGAGGTAGATTTACAAAAAAAGCTTTTCCTTTTCCCAAGTGTTTTAAAATCATATTTGGTGCAACAGTTCCATCCAAATAATTCGTATTAGCAAACACTTCAAAATCGTTAAAATCTTCATCTATTTCTACTTTTGCTACAGGATAATCAAGATTACCGTATTTATAACCGGATACAGTAAGGTTATCGCTCATTTTTCCGGGTGGGATTTGGAAATAGGAAGCTATTTCTTTGTTAGGAAACTGGATGTGGCCTAACTGGTAGGCATTTCTTTCATATTTTTTGTAAGTAATATAATTCAATCCTAAAAAACTAGAAAAAACGGCTTCTTCCCGATAAACTCCAGTTTTGGTACAAACTCCTGCATCAAAAACAATAAGTACATTTCCACCCAGAGCTATATATTCTTCCACCCACATTGCAAATTCTTTTGGAATTTTCTGAGTAATTTCATCTGGAAATATCATTACTGGATTGTTTCGAAGAATTGCGGCAGGTGAAAACCTGAGAATATTTTTTTTTGTTTGCCAATGATATGGAATTCCTTCTTCTTCCATAATACTGCTATAAGCTGCCTTAATGCCCAATCCATGTTTATCAAGATTAGGTTGATGAACCAGCATTACATTAAATGAGATTGTTGAATCCTTGAAATAGATCTGATAAACAGCCAATGAAACTATCATCATAAGAAGAAAGATCAGTAAAAAAATGCGGCCTTTCACGCAGTGAGACCCTTCCCTTCTGTTAAAACATAACCATGAATCTTCACATTTTTTTCTAAAGTAATACCTTTTTTACCAATAACAGATTTCACAATACCTTCTGTACCAATTTCACAACCAGATGCAATGATAATTTCTCCCTGGCAGAATAGATTTCCCCAGACTCTACAATTAGGTCCTAAAATGATATTTTTATCACTAAAAATATCACCATCAACTTCTACATTTTCTTTTAATGTTATATCGTCGTAACACTTAATTGTACCTTTAATTTCGGAACCGGAACCAATGACTAATTTAGATTTTACGATAAGATCTTTAGAAAATTCCGTGTTTTGGGGAAGCGATAATTCATTCCTGCTCATCACCAATGAATTATCGGAAATTGTACTTTTATCATCCTCTAGTTTACGGAAGGTCATTGTTTCATAAATTGGTTTTTCAGGATCATCTTTGACTATTTCTTCTGTAGTTTTTTCCACACTTTCTTCAACTAATTCTTCTTCAGTGTTTTCTAAAATTTTTTCTATATCTGTTTCAATATCCATTTCAGAATCAATATCTTCAAGCTCTTCCTCATTTTGAACAGGATAATCTGTAATTATGGGGTGACCATAAAGGCTTTTAAACACACAATTTTCTTCTAAATGAAGTTCATTTTCACAGGTGCAGCGTACACCAAGATTACAACCAGATTTTACAAAAATATTCTCTTCTGATCCAATCCAGCGTAAAACCTTGCAGTCATTCCCTAAAATAAGATTTTTTTCACTCAATAGGGCTCTGATCTTAGTGTTTTCTTGTACCTCAGTGGTTCCATAAACATAAACCTCTTTCGAAAATTTCATGTCTTTCTTCATGTGTACATCACCATTCAGATATAAGGCGTGGTTGCCAAATTTGAAATTATCAATATTCTTAGATTCAACAACCTCAATCAATTCTTCTCTACCAGAAAGAGTAACTCTGAAACACCGATCTACACCCATTTGATCTACATTCGATATAAGCTTTTCCCTAAAAGAATTATCAAAGAATCGCGGATCTTTTGTATAGTTCATGCTAATAAAAAGTGGTTTATCATCTTTCTTCTGGATCAATTCTATGATGGCAGGAGAAAAAGGTAAATACAACATAATCACAAAAATTATAATTATGAGGATCAATAAGAATTTAAAATCCTTTTTTTCATCTAAACTATGTAAGAATTTCTTAACAAAACTTTGCTCTGAAATCTCTTCTGTGACAGTATTTTTCACTTTCACATAGTCAGATGATTTTTGTGTTGCGTTTAATGTATCACCCTGCTCTGCCAGCAAACTACCTGCAATTGAACAGAAGAGAAATATAATGAAGATTATTGATCTTGTTTTCTGAATCTTTGTGTTTTTTGCCATTCTGGATTCCTTGTAAAAATTACATCGAAAATTGCATGAAATGCACCTTTGGAAATATACCACATATAATACACAAAATTGAACATGAGCATAGCTAATAGCCTTATCCTGGCATGACTTCCATCCAGTAGTGCTCCTACTCCTATCTGGTAGAAAGGAGCCGCATTACCAAATGAACTATAGGTAGAAACCATGATGAAAACAAATATACTGGAAAATAGATTCATTTCACCTAAAAAGAATAGTGTTAATGATGCACCAATACCAACTAGAAGCACCAAGGGAATGAAATAGATGAACATTAGTAAAACACCATCGAATTTTTCTAAAAAAGAAAGATATTTAGATGTGAGTATAGGAAATAAATACCGGAAAAAAACCTGACAATGCCCACGAGCCCAACGTGTAACCTGCCGTGATCTTACTGCCCACGTTTCTGGTGCCTCTTCGTAACATTCTGCTCGATTGGCATAAACAACCTTCCAACCTCTGGCGTAAAGCTTGAATGTAAGTTCCGTATCTTCTGTTATTATGCTGGGATTAAATCCTCCCAATGCAATTGCTACATCTTTTCTAAATCCACCCACTGTTCCGCCATACTGCGGGATCAGCTTTAAATTATATCTGGCTTGCTGATCTATCTGGTAACCTCCCGTTCGCTCTAGATCTAACAATCTTGTAAGCAGATTAGAAGATACATTAATTGGAATTACCCTGCCCATAACAGCACCAACTTCCGGATCTAAAAACGAGATCGCGATATTTCGTATTATTCCTTTGGGAGGTAAATAATCTGCATCAAATACAATAATCACTTCACCTTCAGCAAATTGCAGTACTTCGTTCATGGCAGAAGGTTTTCCTCTATTGCCGCTTGATCTATAAAAAGGATGAATGTTTTTATGTATAAGCTCAAAACGTTCCAAAATTTTGCGGGTTCCATCTTCAGAATGATCTTCAATCGGGATAATTTCCAATTTATCCGGTGGGTAATCTGAATTTAATATCGCTTCCAAAGAATTAGCTGCTACTAACTCTTCATTATGCATAGGAATTATTACTGTTACTTTGGGCAAATTTGTATCAATAATATCCTGATAGAACAATTTCTGCTCGCCGATCGAGCGATTCATTGAAAAGATGAAATGCCTTAAAGTATAGATAAGCATAATGATGCTGATCACTATAATGTAAGCTTTAAGAATATTTACTAGAAAAGCCAGCCCCATTTACTCGAATCTCCCTTTAGTTTAACTGCTAATCGACTAACAAACACAGAATAAAAACTAATAATATATATAAAATTGAAAAAAGGTCCAAAAATAAAAAATACCACAGCCATGAAGATATAAGAATATTCACGTAATATAAAAATAAATACAATATAGCGAATACATCCGAATATAATAGAGTAAATTAGCGATACAACTACAAGCTTTAGTTTGCTGAAGAAACTTGCTGGTAAAGGCAAAAATGCAAATATCAAAAGGTAGGGGATGATCAGCCAGATGCAAATCTCAGTTTTTAAATACAGGTCTAAATAAATCCACATTGAGTATGGAAAAAAGTCAGAAAAAAATATAAAAAATAAACTGGAAATAAGATTTATGCAAAAGATCAATGTTAGCCAGATTGAGATTGGTTTATTTATAAATTTTAATAATGGCATCAAAACTATTAACACCATTGAGGAAAGAGCTGAATAAATGGAAAATGTTAAGCTGGGATATCGTCCAAATATATCGAGTATATAAACATCTCCTAAAATGAATGGACTATTCAGGATTTCATATTGAACATTGGAATTTGAAAATATAACTTTGCCGATATAACTAATGGCATAAGTAATAGAAGGATAAATAAATAGTATTATCAGGTTCAAAATTACAGCACACATAAAAAATTCAAGCGCAGTATTCCAAGGGCGAACCTTGGGTAGTTTGCGGTAGGCTCGATGATGATAAATAAGTGACTTTTCGGGCGCTACTTCTGCTTTACGTGCTATTTTTCCCCTCCCCACTTCACGAAAAAAAACAAACCTTTGAGATAGGCCGATCATGTCAAGTCAAACGCCTTTATAAATTATGACAACTGGTGCTCATAAGTTCAATAAATACTACATTTTCACATCACTTTAGATAGATTAATTTACGTGTTTTTTGATTTCTGCCTAAATTCACTGAATAGAGATAAATTCCACTGGCAACTAACTTGCCATACTTATTCCTTCCATCCCAAACTGCTATATGGTTACCTTCGAACTGGAATTCATTTGAAAGCCTTCTAACTAGCTGGCCTTTTACATTAAAAATTTCAACTTTTACTTTTCCATCTTTTGGCAGCCAATACTCAAAGGTTGTAAAGGTAGAAAATGGATTTGGATAATTATTTGTAAGATGTAATTTATCCGGATCTTCCATAGGGTTTAAGAAGGTGTTGGCAGTTCCTGGCGTACCATGTAGAGTTGAAGCTGCCCAGTTTTCTGCTAGATCGTTATTAGATTCCGGATCCAGCAAAGACAACGTATAACCATTGCCATTAGGTTCTGTAGGCCAGGGTGTACTTACTCCAAAGATAACTGAATCGATAACATTTCCTTCGCTATCGAAAAGACGAATCTTTTCCCCACTACTACTAAGTCCAAAATCAAAATCACCTACTATGTTCATTACTTCCGGATATAAACTTGAGAAGGCATAACTATTGCGGCTTAACACCATATACTGCCCTGGCTGCATAATAGTATTCAAGGGAAAGTTAAATATGTGATCGTCATTTGAATCTTTGAAATACCATTCTGAAATATCAATAGTCAGGCTACTTCGATTGTAGATCTCTACCCAGTCTTTACAATCAAAATCTTCTGCTGCTTTATAATTTATTTCATTGAAAATTATTAAATTTTCAAGCTCTTCAGCTTCTTCAAACCAGGCAATTAAAGAGGTTGTGCCAGTCATATCAATCGTAATTGTAGTAGAGTCGGAGATCACATCTCCCGACCAACCCGCAAAATTGTAGCCTGGAACATCAAGGCCGGTTAATGTAATTGGATTATTCTGAAAATATGTTCCTTCCCAGGGAAATTCCTCCACAGTGATAGAATTGATAAGCACTTTTCCTGTTTCAGGTGGATATATATCCAGAAATACTTCTGCCGTTTCCAATAAATCAAATTCCTGCATTATATGCTCTGTCATAGCAGCTGGACGACCTTCTGCAAATTCTCTCATTATCGAGATTTCGTTTTCCCAAAGAAACAAGTCACTTTCCCAACGTTCAAAATGATTTGGAATCTCTGGCTCCAATATATCGTGTATCTCATTAATCCTGTTAATTATATTATCGGGATCGAAGTTTGTATTAATCAAATCAGCAAATGTATTAATAAATTTCACCTTGAATTCATCATTTGCGACAAGTTTTCTTAATATTAGTGTTGCCCAGGGAGGATTTGGATAACTTGGTCCATTCGGTTCAAGGGCAAATTCCAATGTATTGTAATTCGCCGAATGTGCCAGCCCCATACTAAAATCTGTATCATATAATATCCAACGCCATTTACCATTCGCTGTGGGATCTCGCCAATATTTTATGTTACGGCTTGGCCAATCAGTATTTCCATAGAAGATCTCTACTGCGTTATAGGTAATGAAATTATCTATATCAATTTGAGATGAGATAAAATCATAGTTCGATTGAATACTCATATCGTTATTTGCTATGAAATCTCTCATTTGAAGATAATAGAAACTATTTCCTTGAACAATACTGGCATTATCTTCGAGGATATTTAAATCGTCTGCAATAACATTGTTGTTGTAAGCCAGAAAATGTTCATTTACTTTTTCGCGAAGGTTTAAAATTCCCCAATATTCTCCATTAATAAATACTATTGATGGTCGATAAGCCTGGTAATCTAACCCCGTATCTGCAACAATTCCTGTCATCAAGGCATCTCTGAACATGCTTAAATTCCAGTCGTTACCAGAATTTCTTAATATAAATGCTTCAAATTCAACAATCTGTTTTTCTTCAAAGATTTGATATTCGAAGGGAGCTGTATCATATTGGTTCCTGGCAAAAATGGCTAGCGATTTTTGGGCATGACCTCGACTGAAGTTGCCAAAGATTTTTACTCCGGCACCGTAATTCATTGCAGTGGTTCCATCCAATTCAAAAAGCTCGAAATTTATTGGTTTCTCCCAATCCTGCCAGAAGTTTGCACCATAAAATGGAAAAACTGTTTCAGCACTATCACCCATGGTAAATATTCCAATCTCTTCGTCAAAAAAATTAGCAGGATCGCTGCAAATAGATACAACTGGTAATGTATAACTTTCATTAATAAAAAAGGTATTGGTTACAGTTTTTCCAGGGATCAATCCAGCACCGACATTTCTAGCTCTAACAACCATTGTCGAGTCAACTACAATTGGTTCACTATAGATTTCTGAACTATCTCCTGGGGCTGAGCCATCCAAAGTATAGTATATCATTTGATTGCTGCTGGTTGTTTCCAGCTCCAAAATTAGAGAGTCAGTGTAAAATCCTCCATTCAAACTGAAATCCGGCACTCCTGCAAACTCTTGATAGGCTGTTGTAGAATTACTTGCACCCGGTGTTGGTTCTAGAAACATAAACCACTCTCCAGTGCCGTCCGGCTGTCGTCCTATTGAAATATCTGCTGCCAGCGGTCCTAACGTTACTTCATCCAAGGAGTCATCATCGTCATCTGAAAGTAGAATTGTTTCTCCATTAGAACTGATTTTGAAATTGGTATGTAAATTTGGAAGAATTGTTTCCAAAATTGCAGCAGGTCCTGCTGAATTAGCAGGTTCTGCATTCAAACCCAAAGTAAAAAAAGGAATCATGGTCATATCGGAAGATGATATTTCATAGTTATGGGTTTGTATAGCAAGGGTATTTTCACCAGTTACTAACAAATCCAGAATATTATCAATAACGAAAGTGTTTGGTAATCCACCTTGGTAGATCTGTGCTTCGTGTGAAGATTGAGCAGATAGCAACACTCCTAAAAGAAGTATCGCAAAAGTATTTATAAACTTCATTATTTACCTATTTCTCTATTTTTTATTTCATCAAAAGCATTTTTTTTAATGCTGTTTGATTGCCGGATTTCAATTTTATAAAATAAATTCCGCTTGAAACCATTCGACCTGTTTGATCTGTTCCGTCCCAAGCCACACTAATTTCCCCACGTCCTTCGCTAAACTCAGGGTAACAGTCTAAAGTTTTCACTTTCTGACCTTTCAAATTACAGATTTCAATTTTAGATAATTCGTGTAAATCCGTGGGTTCGAATGAAATCGTTGTGCTTGGATTGAACGGATTTGGATAAACATGAATATTAATTGGATTAGATTGTGTTTCAATAATTTCTTCATTCCAGATAGCTGTATTACCATCATAGTATAGAATCAAACCAAGCTCACCGACGATCCAACCATTATTTTCGTCGGCAAAAAAGACGCATTTCAAGTCAACATCAGTTCCAGATTCTTCTACAAACCAATCTATACCGCCATTGATAGTGTAAATAATCGTTCCTTCTTTACCAACTGCCCAACCATTATTTTCATTTGTAAAAAAAACACTTTTCAGAGTATTAGAGGTTATGGAAGATTGAATATTCCAACTTAATCCACCATCTGAAGTATATAAAATCTCTCCTGCTCCTCCTACTATCCAACCATTTTGAGAATCGATAAAATGAACATTTTTTAAGCTTCTATTTGTACCAGAAGCTTGAGCAATCCAATTCAACCCCGCATCGGATGTGTGTAGTATTGTCCCCTGTTTGCCAACGATCCAGGCAGTATTAATATCTATAAAAAAAATATCATTCAAATCACTAGTAGTACCTAATGTTTGTTCCTCCCAATTATCACCACCATCCCCTGTATGAAGTAGAATTGATGGTTCGCTACCCACAACCCAACCATTATCAAAATCAGTAAAAAACACACTTTGCAGAACTCCGGTTGTATCTGGATTTTGTTCTTCCCAATTTAAACCACCATCTGTTGTATTAATAATAGTACCATGTTCACCAACTATCCAGCC